>ERZ839767.222-NODE-222-length-99469-cov-12.580441_pt1 | contig 99469 bp, 90 predicted proteins | sample MGYA00519879_ERZ839767 | MGnify/ENA primary metagenome ERZ839767 (study PRJEB31850, sample SAMEA3708852) | human gut metagenome | biome: human gut; feature: human-associated habitat; material: faeces | place: China | collected 2014 ...
TCGGTATCCTCTCCCATCAGCTTGTCCGATTTGCTTTCCATTTCCGCCAGCATGAGCTTTGCACGCTGCTGCGACAGCAGGACGGTGAACACCGCCATCACTGCCAGCCAGAATGCAAGGAAGCCCGCGCCGATTCGTGTGAAAAAGCTCCAAAAGGTTCTACGTTTGGTTTTCATCTCCGTCCACCTCCAGCTTGTAGCCGCGCTTTACCACGGTTTTGATACAGTCCGCGTGCGGACCGAGTGCGCGGCGCAGCTTTTTGATGTGCCCGTCGATTACCCGGTCCGTGCCGTCAAAATCCCAGCCCCACGCAAGGTTCAACAGCTCGTCACGCGTCAGCACGCGGTTTTTGCGCTCCATCAGCGCCCGCAGCAAAGCAAATTCCTTGGGCGGCAGGTCGATGCGCCTGCCGTCCGCTGTGACAATCCCCCGTTCCGGGTCGAGTGACAGGGTACCCGCTGTCAGCGTATTCCCGGCATTGAGGCCCCGCGCTCGCCGCAGGAGCGCCAGTGCCTTGGCGTACAACACCGCCAGCGAGAACGGCTTGACCACATAATCGTCCGCACCGAGGCCGTAGCCGTGCAGCTTGTCCTGCTCGTCCTCGCGCGCCGTGACGAACAGAATAGGTGCGTCTCCCTGCTCGCGTGCCGCGCGGCACAGCGCGAAGCCGTCCGTGCCCGGCAGCATGATGTCGAGCAGCAGCAGGTCGAACCGCCGGGTTTCGATCAGGTGCAGCGCCGTGTCGCCGTCCGGCGCAGACACAACCTTGAAGTCGCCGCCGCTTTTTGCGGTGAAGTAGTCGGTCAGCACCTCACGCATGGCCTGCTCATCCTCGGCCAGTAAGATCGTTGCTTTCATGCTCTCTCCCTCCTTTGATTACAGTATAGCATGACCGTCTGCCCTTTTGATGTTCTTTGCAAATTTGGTCGAAAAAAGTTTTTCAAAAAAATTTGAAAAAAGATGTTGACATTATAGGGTTTTATTGATATACTAAATGAGCGTCAGAAAGACCCGCGGGTGTAGTTCAATGGTAGAATGTCAGCCTTCCAAGCTGAACACGTGGGTTCGATTCCCATCACCCGCTCCATTTTCTTCGAATGGGTTTGTCGGAATTGATATGCGCCAGTAGCTCAGCCGGATAGAGCAACTGCCTTCTAAGCAGTAGGCCGGGGGTTCGAATCCCTCCTGGCGTACCATTTACAAGGCGTCCCTCAGCAAAGCAGCAAATATCGCACGGATACAGAATATGTGGTGGGTGTAGCTCAGTTGGTTAGAGCACCGGATTGTGGTTCCGGGTGTCGAGGGTTCGAGTCCCTTTACCCACCCCACTGAATATCAGGGATTGGGAGCGATCCCAATCCCTGATTCTTTTTCCACACAGGGGTGTAGCCAAGTGGTAAGGCAAGGGACTTTGACTCCCTCATCCGCTGGTTCGAGTCCAGCCATCCCTGCCAAGCCTTTCCTCGGTGCATTGCGCCGCGAGAATAATTGCTCCGTTAGCTCAGTAGGTAGAGCACCTGCCTTTTAAGCAGGGTGTCCGGGGTTCGAATCCCCGACGGGGCACCAAAAAAGTCCAGGAATCATTAAGATTCCTGGACTTTTTTTATGCTTTATTAGAACCGGAACAGATTCAGTCCGATCTCCTCGCTGAAGCGCCGGTCCACCACGCCGTCGATAACGGTGATGACCATCTCGCACACCGCGCTGACCACGGCCCGATTCAGGTGCCCGCCGAATACCTGCCCCTTTTCATCGCCTGCGCTCATATGCAGGTGGGTGTAGAACTCGCCGTCCATGGTGTTGATGGTGCCGGTGAGGGAGACGATCTCAAAATTCCCCTTAAAATCGTTGGCGTGGTACTGCTTCTCGTCCACGTTGTAAACGCCCACGGTGAAGTCGTTGGTGGCGCCCAAGGCGCTGACGCTGGCCAACTGAATGTGCTCGGCCCCGGCGATCTCCCTTACGGTCGCCAAAATCTCCTCGCCGCGGTCGATCCGCGCCACGATGGTATTGCCGAATTTTCTGTATTCCATGGTGCTCTCCTTTCTGCGCCCTCATTCCAGGGCGTCATGGCTTTCAAATACATCCCGGATGGCGCCGGCCCGGTCAAATTCCGGCTGGGCCTCGGCCTTGCCCATCTGCATCTCCTGCCACTTGGCCTTGTCAATGAGCAGCTGCCGGGGCTTGGAGCCCTCGAAGGGGCCCACGATGCCCCGCTCCTCCATCTGATCCACCAGCCGGGCGGCCCGGGAATAGCCCAGCTTCAACCGCCGCTGGAGCATAGACACGCTGGCCTGTCCCGTTTCCAGCACCACCTCCACGGCGGCAGGCAGCAGCTCGTCGGCGTCGTCTTCCGGGGTAGAGTCCGGGGCCGGGGCACCCTTCTTGTCCTTTTCCTGCACCACCTTCTCGATCTGTCGGATCACATCCTCGGAGTAGGACGCCTCGCCTGTCTCCTTGATGAATTCCACCACCCGCTCGATCTCCTCTGCGGTGATGAAGCAGCCCTGGACACGCCGGGGCTTGCCCTCCCCCAGAGGGGCGTAAAGCATATCGCCCTTGCCCACCAGCTTCTCAGCGCCGGGGGTATCCAGGATGATCCGGGACTCCATGGAGGAGGCCACGGCGAAGGCGATGCGGCTGGGTATATTGGCCTTCATGAGGCCGGTGATCACATCGGCGGAGGGCCGCTGGGTGGCGATGACCAGATGCATACCGGCGGCGCGGCCCATCTGAGCTACCCGGCAGATGGAGTCCTCCACCTCCTTGGCGGCCACCAGCATCAGGTCGGCCAGCTCGTCGATGACCACCACCACCGTGGGCAGTTTTTTCATCTTCTCGCCGTTTTCGTCCGGCTGGGCCTGGTCTGCCAGGGCATTGTAGGCGCTGAGCTCCTTCACGCCGTTCTCGGAGAAGAGCTTGTAGCGCTTCATCATCTCAAACACCGCCCACTGCAGGGCACCTGCGGCCTTTTTGGGGTCCGTGACCACAGGGATCAGCAGGTGGGGGATGCCGTTATAGGGGGCCAGCTCCACCATTTTCGGGTCCACCATGATGAACCGCACTTCCTCCGGAGTAGACTTATACAGCATGCTCACAATGAGAGAGTTTGTGCACACGGATTTGCCGGAGCCGGTGGTGCCGGCAATGAGCACATGGGGAAGCTTGGCGATGTCGCCGATGATGCGGTTGCCGCCGATGTCCTTGCCCACGGCGAAAGCCACGGCGGACTTGTGGCCGGTGAACTCCCGGGACTCGATGACCTCCCGGATGCGCACCGGGGTCACGGCCCGGTTGGGCACCTCAATGCCCACGGCGGAGATTTTTCCCGGCACCGGGGCCACTCGAACGCTGCCCACACCCAGGGCCAGGGCAATGTCATCGGAGAGATTGGTGATCTTAGACAGCTTCACCCCCTGGGGCTGGGCAAATTCATATCGGGTGACGCTGGGACCCCGTACCACCTCGCCGGGCCGGGCGTCCACGCCGAAGCTGCGCAGGGTGTCCGCCAGACGCTTGGAGTTGCTGCGCATCTCCGCCCCGGCCTCGGTAAAGCTGCCGGCCGTCCCCTGGTCCAGCAGGGTGATGGGCGGATATTGATACTGCTCCTCGGGCTGGGAAAGCTCCTGCTCGATCTGGCGGCTCACCTCCTGGGCGGTCTTTTCCAGGTCTACGGGTTCGGCCATTGGCTCAGCCTTAACGGGCTCAGCCGGTTCCGGGTCATGCCGTTGAGCCGGAGCCGAAGCTGCTTCAGCCTCGGCGGGCTCGGCCGTTTCGAAAGGCGCATCCTTGGCCGGCTGGAGCACCTCGTCCGGGGTAGGCGTCCGGCGGCGGCTGAAGAAGGGCTTCTTCTCACTATGCAGGGGGGAGCTCTCCGGAATGGGCTCATGCTCACCATCCAGGGGGATGTCGATCTGCGGGCTGCGCCGCCGGGGGAAGGGCTTTTCGGCGGACTCGGCGGAGGCGCCCTCCGCCGGGCTCTCCGGCTGGCCTTCAGCCTCCTGAGCCCGCTGGGCGGCTCGCTGGCGGGCTTTTTCCGCCACCTGGGCCGGGGTGGTGCGCAGCATAACGAAAATGCACACCAGCAGGCCGATGGCGGCCAAGATGGCGTACACGACCTCGCTTATGTACGTCTTGCCCAGCTCTGCCAGGCCGCCGCACAGCACGCCGCCGCCGGTAAGGGCCTGCCCCTCCGTCCACAGGGCAGACAGGGACGCACCCACCGCGGGCTTTGCCAGCAGCAAATGCAGCAGGCTGCCCCCCAGCAGGGGCGTGAGCAGGGCGCACAGTACCCGGCCGGCAGCCCTGCGCTCCCGGTGCAGCAGCAGGAACAGACCCGCTGCCAGCAGCATCACGGCCCACAGCCAGTAGCCGTAGCCGCACAGCCCCGTTAGGGCTGTGCGCAGAAGCTTCAGGAACACGGCCTCCGCATTAAAGTAACTCACGGCCACGCACAGGGCCAGCAACAGGCACACGATGCCTCCGGCTATGCGCGTCCCCGGTCCCTGCTCCCGGGGAGCGGGGGCGGGAGTGCGCTGAGCAGAGGACCTTTTCCCGGATGCCCGGTTTGTTTTTTTCTTGGTGGATTGAGCCATGTTCTCTCCCGTTCTGCCGCCGCAGGGGCGGCACACATATTGCAATTACTTCTTAATAATGGTCAGGATCAGGGTCAGCAGGCCCGCGGCCCAGCAGTAGTAAGCGAAGAAGCCGAACTTTCCCTTATCGGCGATCATTTTCAGCAGCCGGATGCATAGATATCCCACCACGGCGGCAGTGATGACGCCCACCAGGTACACCGGCACCTGGCTCCAATCGATGCCCGCATCCATGGCGTCCTTCAGGCTTAGAATGTTGGCGCCCAGCACGGCCGGGATGCTCAGCAGGAAGGAAAACCGCACGGCAAACCGCCGCTCATAGCCCACAAAGCAGCCGGTGGTGATGGTCATACCGGAGCGGGAAATGCCGGGCATGGTGGCAATGGCCTGGCCCACACCCACAATGAGGGCCGAGAGGACCCCGGCGCTGGCTTCGGTCTTGCGGCCCTTTTTCACCCGGTCGCTGGCAAACAGCAGCAGGCCTGTGACGATGAGGGCTGCGCCGATAAAGACCATGTTGCTGCTGAGGGCCTGCACCTTATCTTTAATAGGCAGCACCGCAAACAGCGGGAGCGTACCCACGATGATGAGCAAAATCAGCCGCCGGGCTGGGGGCACCGGGGTGGGGGTAGAGTGATGGGTAATGTCCCGCACGCCGCAAATCAGCTCCCGCACCATATCCTTGATCTCCCCCCAGTAGGCCACGAATACGGCCACCAGGGTGCCCAGGTGCAGCAAAACATCAAAGAATTCCGGCACCACACCGGCGTCCTGCATACCCAGCAGATTCTGTGCAATGGCCAAATGGCCGCTGCTGGAGATGGGCAGAAACTCGGCAATGCCCTGGATCAGCCCCAGCAGAAAAGAAGAAAAGAATGACATAAGTATAGATCTCCTATCTAAAATGATTGTAAATAGTATAAAACTGTCGGGATATTACAGCTCGTATATATTTTACCTGGCCGGTTACTTATTATAGCATACTTCACTGCGAATTACCACACTTTCTGCCCCGGCGAAAGGAGAAACCGTCCGCCCGTCACTATCACCGTATGTTCACAAAAAAGCCTTGATTTGGATAGGGGACAGTGCTATAATTTTTTATATTTGATAGTATATCTCACTTTGCCCTTTTTGGGCTTACCATGAGAAACGAGGGGATTTTATGCACAAAATACCGTTTAGCCCGCCGGATATTACGGAGGCTGAAATTCAGGAGGTTTGCGAGGCTCTGCGTTCCGGCTGGATCACCACCGGACCCAAGACCAAGGAGTTTGAGCGGCAGATCGCCGCCTACTGCGGCACGGATAAGGCCGTGTGCCTCAACTCCGCCACTGCCTGTCTGGAGATGACTCTGCGCATCCTGGGCATCGGCCCCGGGGACGAGGTCATCACCTCCGCCTATACCTACACCGCCTCCGCCAGCCCCGTGTGCCATGTGGGTGCCAAGCTGGTGCTGGTGGACACTTTGCCGGGGTCCTATGAGATGGATCCTCAGCAGCTTTCTGCTGCTTTTACAGAGCGCACCAAGGCGGTGATTCCCGTGGACGTGGGCGGCATCCTGGCGGATTACGACACGATCTTCGCCATTGCGGAGGATAAGAAGGCCCTGTTCACCCCCGAGGGTGACCTGCAGCGGCAGATCGGCCGGGTGGCCGTGGTGGCTGACGGAGCTCACAGCTTTGGTGCCCAGCGCCACGGAAAGCGCTCCGGCAGCTTTGCGGACTTCACCACATTTTCGTTCCATGCGGTGAAGAACCTCACCACCGCCGAGGGCGGCGCCGCCACCTGGAATCCCGCCCTGGGCCTGGATGACGAGGCCATTTATAAGCAGTATATGCTCCTGAGCCTCCATGGCCAGAATAAGGACGCTCTGGCCAAGACCAAGCCCGGCGCCTGGGAATATGACATTGTGGCCCCCCTTTATAAATGCAACATGACGGATATTATGGCGGGCATCGGCCTGGCCCAGCTGAAGCGCTATCCGGGGCTGCTGGAAAAGCGGTATAAGCTGGTGCGGCTTTATAATCAGCTGCTCTCCGATTGCGGCGTGGAGCACGCCCCCCACTTTAGGGAGGACGAGGTTTCCAGCTGCCATCTGTACCTGGCCCGGCTCACAGGCAAGACCATGGCCCAGCGTAACGAGATCATCGAGAAAATGGCCCAGCGGGGCGTTGCCACCAACGTACACTATAAGCCCCTGCCCCTGCTGACGGCTTATAAGAATCTGGGCTTCGATATAAAGGACTATCCCAATGCCCTGGCCCAGTTTGAAAACGAAATCACCCTGCCCCTGTACTCCACCCTTACGGAGGAGGACGTGCGGTTTATCTGCCAGACTCTGAAGGACTGCCTGCAGGGCTGATAAAAAAGGAAAAGGATACCGACTTATGGACAATCAAAACGGCGCCCGGCAGCCCTTCACGCCCATCATGCCGCCCTCGTGGGGGGCCATGGCCTGCAAGCGGGCCTTTGACATCGTGTGCTCCCTGCTGGGGCTGGTGGTGCTGAGCCCGCTGCTGCTGGTGGTTTCCCTGCTGGTGGCAGTTACCTCCCCCGGCGGCGTGTTCTTCCGGCAGGAGCGCATCGGCAAGGGCGGCAAGCCCTTCCGCATCTTCAAGTTCCGCTCCATGCGCAAGGATAATGCGGGCCTGAAGATCACCACCGGCAACGACAGCCGCATCACCCCCGTGGGCCGCTTCCTGCGCAAGAGTAAAATAGACGAGCTGCCCCAGCTGATAAACGTCCTGGTGGGGGACATGAGCTTCGTAGGTCCCCGGCCGGAGGTGGCGGACTATGTTTCTTTGTACACCCCCTATCAGCGCCAGGTGCTGCTGGTGCGGCCCGGCATCACGGGCCTGGCGTCCATCCGCTTCCGCAATGAAAACGACCTGCTCACCGCCAGCACCGATCCCAACCGCACCTATATCGAGCAGATCATGCCCCGGAAGATCGACCTGGACCTGGAGTATATTCCCCACGCCTCGGTGCTTTATGACATCAAGCTGATTTTCCAGACCTTTGCGGTGGTAATAAAGGAGTAAAGAGTAGCTTTATGAGAATTTGGCTCATCAACCATTATGCGGTGCCGCCCCAGTATTACCCGCTGGCCCGGCAGAACTATTTTGCCAAGAACCTTATGGCCCTGGGCCACGAGGTGACCATCTTCGCCGCCAGCACCGTGCACAACTCCGATCAGAACCTCATCGAGGACGATACCCCTTATCGGGAGGACGTGGTGGACGGGGTCCACTATGTGCTCGTCCGCTGCAAGGGCTACCACGGCAACGGCCTCTCCCGCATCCTCAATATGCTGGAGTTTGCCCGAAAGCTGCCGTCCGTGTGCAATCAGTACCCCCGGCCCGATGCCATCGTGGCCACCTCTATGCCTCCCATGTCCTGTGCGGCGGGCATCAAGCTGGCCCGGAAATACGGCTGCCGGGGCATTGCCGAGATCGCGGACCTTTGGCCGGAGAGTGTTATTGCCTATGACATTGCCGGCCCCCATAATCCGGCGGTGCTGTGGCTGCGCCGGCTGGAGAAGTGGATTTACACCCGGTCTGACGCCGTGGTGTTCACCATGGAGGGCGCTTACGACTATATTAAGGAGCAGCATTGGGAGCGGGCCGTGCCCCGGAGCAAGGTCCACTATATCAATAACGGCGTGGATCTGGAGCTGTTTGAGTATAATAAGGCGAATTTCCCGGTGGAGGATCCGGACCTGGACGATCCGGATACCTTCAAGGTGGTCTACACCGGCTCTATCCGCCAGGTGAATGGTCTGGGCCTGCTGCTGGATGCGGCCAAGGAGGTCCGGGACCCCCGGGTGCGCTTCCTTATTTGGGGCGATGGCGACGAGCGGCCCGCCCTGGAGCGGCGCGTAAAGGACGAGAACATCGGCAACGTGGTGTTCAAGGGCCGGGTGGAGAAAAAGCTCGTGCCCTCCATCGTCAGCCGTGCGGATGTGAACCTGGCCCACAACACGCCTTCCCCCCTGTTCCGCTTTGGCATCAGCTTTAACAAGCTGTTTGACTATTTGGCCGCCGGGAAGCCGGTGCTGTCGGATTTTCCCTGCCCATATAATCCCGCCGTGACCTATGGGGCCGGGCTGGATGTGCAGCATCCGGATGCCGCCTCGGTTGCCCGCCGGGTGGAGGAGATGGCCGCTATGGGCCCGGAGGAGCGGGACAAGCTCTCCCGCAATGCCCTGCGTGCGGCCCATGATTATGACTTTAAGAAACTGACCGAGAAGCTGCTGGATGTCATTGAGCATCCCGTGACAGACGGGAAGGAGGATTAATATGCAATTTATAGATTTGAAAGCCCAGTATGCAGCCCTGAGGGGCGAGATCAATGCCAATATCCAGGCGGTGCTGGATTCCGCCCAGTTCATCGGCGGTCCCCAGGTAAAGCAGCTGGAGCAGGAGCTGGCGGACTTTGTGGGCCGCAAGCACTGCATTACCTGTGCCAACGGCACCGACGCCCTGCAGATCGCCTACATGGTGGCGGGCGTAGGGGAGGGGGACGCCGTATTCTGCCCGGACATGACCTTCATTTCCTCCACGGAACCGGCTAAGATGTTCGGCGCCACCTCCGTGTTCTGCGACATTACCAAGGACACCTATACCCTCTGCCCGGAGAGCCTGGAAAAGCAGATAAAGGCTGTGCTGGCCCAGGGCACGCTCAAGCCCAAGGCCGTGGTGGCCGTGGACATTTTGGGCAACCCCTGCGACTATGACACCATTGCGCCCATTTGCGAGAAGTACGGCCTCACCCTCATTGAGGATGCCGCCCAGGCCTTCGGCGCATCCAATAAGGGCCGCAAGTGCTGCTCCTTCGGCTATATTGCCACCACCTCCTTCTTCCCGGCCAAGCCCCTGGGCTGCTATGGCGATGGCGGCGCCATCTTCACCGATGACGATGCCGCGGCGGATGTTATCCGCTCCCTGTGTGTCCACGGCAAGGGCCCCGGCGGCAAGTATGACAACATTCGTGTGGGCATGAACTCCCGGCTGGATACCATCCAGGCGGCTGTTTTGCTGCCCAAGCTGAAGGCCCTGAGAAGCTATGAGATCGACCGCCGCCAGGAGGTGGCCGGCCGGTATAATGCCGCCTTCTGCAAGGATTTTACCGTGCCGTTCGTGGCAGAGGGGTGCGTCTCCGCCTGGGCCCAGTATGCCATTTTGGCTAAGGATACCCAGACCCGGGACAGGGTCATCGCCCATCTGAAGGAAAAGAATATCCCCAATATGATTTATTATCCCACCCCCCAGCACGCCCTGCCGGTGTTCAAGGCCGAGCCCCACTACGGCGAGACCTATGCAAACGCCAATGACTACTGCGCCAGGACCCTGTCCCTGCCCATGCACCCGTATATGGACGCCGCCCAGCAGCAGACGGTCATTGACGCGGTACGGGAGGCACTGTGATGGAGGAGAAGTATTTTGTGCATCCCTCCAGCTTTGTGGATGAGGATGTGGAGATCGGCGAGGGCACCAAGATCTGGCACTTCTGCCACATTCAGAAGGGGGCCCGTATCGGCAAGCGCTGCTCCCTGGGGCAAAACGTGAATGTCAGCAACCATGTAAAGGTGGGTGACGGCTGTAAGCTGCAGAATAATGTCTCCCTGTACGAGGGGGTGGAGCTGGAGGACTATGTGTTCTGCGGCCCCTCCTGTGTGTTCACCAACGACCTGACCCCCCGGGCCAAGTATCCCAAGGGCAGCGCCGGGTATCATAAGACTCTCATTAAAGAGGGCGCATCCATCGGTGCCAATGCCACCATTGTCTGCGGCCATACCGTGGGCCGCTGGGCCCTCATCGGGGCTGGCGCCGTGGTGGCCTGCAATGTGCCCGATCATGCGCTGATGCTGGGCGTCCCGGCGAAAATTCGCGGCTGGGCCTGCGAGTGCGGCACACTGCTGCACTTTGACGGGGAAACGGCCACCTGTACCGCCTGCGGCAGGAGCTATCGGATGAAAGCGAAAAACGAAGTGGAGGAGTGTAAGTAATATGAAATTCGACACCATTTACGACGGCCTGATCAAGGGCACGGAGAAGCTGGCCCTGGTGGGTCTGGGCTATGTGGGCATGCCCATTGCTGTGGAGTTTGCTAAGCATATCTCCGTCATCGGCTTTGACATCAATGAAAAACGTGTAAACGAATACGCCAGCGGCATCGACGCCACCAACGAGGTGGGTGAGGCCATCAAGAACACCACCGTGGAATTCACCTCCGACCCCAAGCGGCTGAAGGAGGCCAAGTTCATCGTAGTGGCTGTTCCCACCCCAGTGAATCCCGATACCACCCCGGACCTGCGCCCGGTGGAGGGTGCCTCCCGCACTGTGGGCCAGAATCTGACTCCCGGTGCCATCGTGGTCTTTGAGTCCACGGTGTATCCCGGCGTTACCGAGGACATCTGCGTGCCCATTATCGAGAAGGAGTCCGGCCTCAAGTGCGGCGTGGATTGGAAGATCGGCTATAGCCCCGAGCGCATCAACCCCGGTGACCGGGTCCATACCCTCACCAACATCCGCAAGATCGTCTCCGGCATGGATGAGGAGTCCGCCCGGGAAATTAAAAAGGTGTACGACATCGTCATCAAGGTCGGCACCTTCCCCGTGTCCACCATCAAAACTGCCGAGGCCGTGAAGGTGGTGGAGAACAGCCAGCGTGATATCAATATCGCCTTCATGAACGAGGTGGCCATGATCTGTGACCGCATGGGCATCGACACCGATGAGGTCCTGGCGGGCATGAACACCAAGTGGAACGCCCTGGGCTTTAAGCCGGGCCTGGTGGGCGGCCACTGCATCGGCGTGGACCCCTACTATCTCACCAATGCCGCCGAGGCTCTGGGCTATCATAGCCAGATCATCCTCAACGGCCGTAAGGTCAACGACAGCATGGGCGGTTTTGTGGCCGATGCGGCCATCAAGCAGATGATCGAGGCGGGCATGGCTCCCAAGAAGGCCACCGTGGTTATCCTGGGCATTACCTTTAAGGAGAACTGCCCCGATACCCGCAACAGCAAGGTGGTGGACATCATCAACCGCCTGAAGGAGTATGACATCCACCCCGTGGTCACAGACCCCTGGGCCGATGCCGCCGTGGCAGAGCATGAGTACGGCGTTACCCTGACGGATTTTGATAAGATCCCCAAGGCTGACTGCGTCATCGTGGCCGTGGGCCACAATGAGTTCCGCTCCCTGTCCATGATGCAGCTGAAGGGCCTGTTTAAGAGCGACCTGCCCGACAGCGAAAAGGTCCTCATCGATGTAAAGAGCCTCTATCGTATGGACGAGCTGAAGGCCTCCGGAATGCGCTTTTGGAGATTGTAAGAGACGAGACCCGCCCATTGGGCACAAATCTATAAAAAGGCGAGGAAATGATTATGAAATACGCACTCATCGGTTGCGGACGCATCGCCGTGAACCACATGAAGGCCGCCATCAACAACAAGCTGGAGATTGTCGCCGTGTGCGACGTACTGCCGGAGAAGATGGAGGCGCTGCTTGAAAAATATGACCTGCAAAACGACCCCTCCATCAAGCGCTACACCGACTATAAGCAGATGCTGGCGGAAAACGACATCACTCTGGCGTCCATCGCCACCGAAAGCGGCATCCACGCCCAGATCGCGCTCTATTGCATCGATCACGGCGTAAATGTCATCATCGAAAAGCCCATGGCCATGAGCATGGATGATGCCGAGGAGATCGTCCGCCGCAGCGAGGAAAAGCATGTGAAGGTCTCCGCCTGTCACCAAAATCGCTTCAACGTGGCCGTTCAGCAGATGCGCAAGGCTTTGGAGACCGGGCGCTTTGGAAAAATTTCCCACGGCTCCATCCACGTTCGCTGGAACCGGGACCACAGCTATTATGACCAGGCCCCCTGGCGGGGCACCTGGGCTCAGGATGGCGGCTGCCTCATGAACCAGTGCATCCACGGCATCGACCTGCTGCGTTGGATGATGGGCAACGAGGTGGAGGAGGTCTACGGCGTCACCAAGCAGCAGTTCCATGATTATCTGGAGTGCGAGGATATCGGTATGGCCGTGGTGAAGTTCAAAAACGGCGCCGTGGGTACTATCGAGGGCACCACCAACGTCTACCCCAAGAATCTGGAGGAGACTCTTTACCTGTTCGGTGAGACCGGCACCGTGAAGCTCGGCGGCACCTCCACCAATAATATTGATGTGTGGAACTTCTCCCATGAGACCGCAGATGACGAGAAAAACAAGGGCCTGCAGGAGGCTACCTCCAATGTCTACGGCAACGGCCACACCAGCCTCTTTGCCGACATGATGGACGCCATCGAGCACGACCGCAAGCCCTATGTGGACGCCGTGGCCGGCCGCAACGCCCTGGAGATGATTTTGGCCATTTATCAATCCGCCGCCACCGGCCGGCCCGTGAAGCTGCCCCTTGCGCATGTGGCCAGTACGGACTTCACCGGCCGCTTCGGCAAGTAAGAGGGATACCCCCCTGCGCAGAAGCGGCTTACCCGGACGAGAACATAGAGCAAAGGAGATAGAATATGGATAAGCGGAGGGAGAGCTCCCAAACCAGACGCATCCGCCGCACAAAGGTGGATTGGTTTGGTATCATCATGATGTTTGTGCTGCTGGTGTGCAGCCTGGCCATTTTTGCCCGGCTCATGGCCACCAAGATGCTTACAACCACCAACCTGGTGCTGGTTATGGCGGCGCTGCTGGTGGTGAACGGACTGCATATTTTCGTGCAGCTGCCCCTGCGGCGCAATAAGCTGGGCAAGCTGATCTGCGGCGTTTTGGCCGTGCTGCTGTCGGCGGGCATGATCTATGGCACCGTGGCCGCCGGTGCGGTGCAGTCCGCCCTGAACAAGATTTCCGGCGTTATGGTGGAAAAGCAGGTGACGGCGGTGATCGTCATGAAGGAGGACGAGGCCACGGATCTGGGCGATACCAAGGGCTACCGCTTCGGCATCCTGGCGAACCGCGATACAAATAACACCCAGCAGATCCTCTCCGCCATGGAAAAGAGCATGGGCAAGGTGGAGACTGCGTCTTATGATACGCCTGCCGAAATGGCGGACGCATTGTATGACGATGAAGTCCAGGCCCTGATTCTCAACGAGGGGTATATCCCCCTGCTGACGGAGCAGGAGAACTATCGGGACTTCTCAGACCGTACTAAAATTATCTACGAGTACGTCACCGAGCATGAGATCACCGCTATCAAGCCCACCGGCTCCATTACCAAGCAGCCCTTCGTGGTTTACTGCAGCGGCAGTGATGAGCGGGATTCCGACATCAATGCCAAGACCCGCAGCGATGTGAATATCCTGGCGGTGGTGAATCCCAAGACCCGGCAGATCCTGCTCATCAATACCCCCCGGGATTATTACCTGCCCCTGGCCTTCAACGGCGAGATGGATAAGCTGACCCATGCGGGGCTCTACGGCATACAGGAGAGCATGGCTGTGCTGGATAACCTCTACGGCACCAAGACCTCCTACTATGGCCGGGTCAATTTCTGGGGCCTTATCGACATCGTGGATGCTCTGGGCGGCATTGATGTGTATTCCGACTATTCCTTTGAAACATCGGCGGGAGATGTGGCCGGCTACGGCTATAGGACCTATAGCTATACCGAGGGCTGGAACCATCTGGACGGGCTGGAGGCCCTGATGTTCGCCCGGGAGCGCCATTCCTTCTCCGATGGTGATAATCAGCGGGGCCGGAATCAGATGAAGGTCGTTCAGGCCATCATCGAAAAGATCACCTCCCCCAGCGTGCTGCCCAATTATCAGGATCTGCTCAAGGCCATGTCAGACAATTGTGTCACCAACATCTCCTACGATCAGATCACCTCTCTGGTGCAGATGATGCAGAAGGAGGGCTTCTCCTGGAATATCCAAACCATGTCCGCCCGGGAGGGGAGCGGGGATACTTACCAGTATTGCTATTCAGCCCCCGGTGATCCGCTGTATGTCATGCCGCCGGATTATGAGTATGTCAATACCATCAAGAGCGTGGTCGATCAGGTGATGAACGGTGAGGAGATTGTTATTCCCTCGGAGCCGACGGAATAAATAAGCAGGGGGCGTCGCCCTCCGGTGGGCGGTGCTCCTGTAAGACGGAGAGAGAGAAGCAATGACGGAAATCGGATTTACGCATCAACAAAAGCTCACAGGGCACCTGTTTGCCCTGTTCACGACCCTGGTGTGGGGCAGCTGCTTCGTGCTGACCAAGGTGATGCTTCAGGCCTTTACCCCCATCCAGATCATCCCCCTGCGCATGGGCCTGGCCTATCTGGCCCTGTGGGCTCTGCGCCCCAAAACCATGAAGCTGCCCTGGAGGGATGAGCTGATGTTCATCCTCATCGGCATCACCGGCGGCAGCGTTTATTTCTACCTGCAAAATACCGCCGCGGCCCATACCTCTGCTGCCAACGTCAGCATTTTGGTTTCCATGTCCCCCATCCTCACGGTGCTTTTGGCGCAGCTGTTCTCCCGCAAGGGCGAGAAGCTGGGCAAATGGGTGTATATCGGTGCGGTGGTGGCTATTGTGGGTGTGGTGCTGGTGGTGCTCAACGGAACACTGTCCTTCCACCTGAGCCCCTTGGGTGACCTGCTGGCCCTGGCCGCGGCCCTGGCCTGGGCGGTGTACTCTATCCTCATTAAGAAGTATACCGAGCGGTATGACAACTTCCTTGTCACTCGCCGGGTGTTTTTGTGGGCCTTTATCACCGCCGTTCCTCTGATGCTCATCACCGACGGCATGCCCAGCCTGACGCCCCTGTTCACCAAGCCCGGCATTCTCCTGAGCTGGCTGTTTTTGGGCGTGTTCGGCAATGCCGTGTGCTTTGCCCTTTGGAACATTGCCTTCAAGCGCCTGGGTGTGGTCATCACCAACAATTACCTCTATGCCACGCCCTTTGTCACGGTGGTGGCGGGCTGGCTGCTGCTGGATGAAAAGATCTCCTTCATGAGCATCATCGGTGCGGTGCTCATCACCCTGGGCGTGATCTTTGCCAATAAGCAGACGGAAAAGACGGCCTGAAAACGGCCCTTATAGGGCCCACGGGAGGAAAGGAAAGCAGTTCATGAACATTTTATTTTTGTCCTATGGCCGCTTCGAGTATGACGGCCGGCAGCGGGAGCTGATCAAGGTCTGCAAGCAATTGGGCAAGACCTATTACCTGACGTGCGCAGGGGAGGACTATGTCCCGGCGGAGCCGGAGCATATCTGCTTCCGCCCCGCCGGCCGGGGGGCGTATTTGGCGTTCATCCGCCGGGCCGCTCACCTGTTTGAGGAGCTGGGGAATATCGACGTGGTGTTTGCCGATAACCGCAAGGCCACCGTCCCGGCTCTGCGCATCAAGAAGAAGCACCCCGGCGTCCGGATCATACAGGATGCCCGGGAGCTGTATCTGCGCTCGGAGATGACCAGCTTCACCAGCCGTGTGGGCTGCATATTTGAGGAAAAGCTGTATAAAAAGGCGGATGTCATCATCGCCGCCAACGACTATCGCGCCCGGCGTATGCAGCAGGAGTATGCCCTGCAGAAAAAGCCCCTGGTCTATGAGAATCTGCGCCGCTTGACTTATAGTCCCGACGCGGACCCGGCGCAGCTGGCGCAGCGCTTTGGGGACCTGCTGACAGGGGACGGCTGGCGGATCATTTCCACCTCCGGCTGCTCGCTCCAGCGCACCAATGACAAGCTGGTGGAGGCCATGGCCAAGGTCAAGCGGCCCTGCACGCTGTTTCTCGTGGGCGGCAGCACCGCACAGGAGAAGGCAGCAATAGAGGCGCTCATCCGCGCAAACGATCTGCACTGCGTCCACATCCTGGGCCAGCTGGGCCAGAACGAGCTGAAGTATTTGATCGACCACTGCCATATTGGCATCGTGAATTACGGCCAGTATGACAGCAACAATATGTACTGCGCCTCGGGCAAGCTCTATGAGTTCCTGTATGAGGGCAAGCCCGTTGTTACCACCACCAATCCGCCGCTGCTGGATCTGTGCCGGGCCTGGGGTGTGGGGGAGGCCTCCGACACCTATGCTGACGCCATCGACAAGGTGACCGGCTCGTATGACGACTATTGCCGGCGTGTGCAGCAGGCGGTGCAGAGCATGTGCATTGAGGATAACAACCAAAAGCTGGTAGAGCAGCTGAAGCAGGCCCTGGGCCTGTCATGAGAGAGGAGAGGCGCATGGAAACGGAGATCCGGACGGAAGAGCTGAAGCAGCTGGAGCTGGGTGTGCTTTGCTATATCCGGGATAAATGCAGAGAAAACGGGCTGAAATATTACCTGATGTACGGTACCCTCATCGGTGCTGTGCGCCACAAGGGCTTCATCCCCTGGGACGATGATGTGGATATCGCCATGTTCCGGGCGGATTTTATGAAGCTCCTTTCCGCCATCGGGGCCGATACAGGGAGCTATTATGCGGTTTTGTCCATGTATAACGTGCCCGATTATCCCTTTTCCCTGGCCAAGGTGGTGGACACGCGCACCCGTCTGGTGCAGCACGGCGTCATCGGTACCCACGAAAAGCTGGGCGCCTATGTGGACATCTTTCTCATTGATGCCGTCCCGGACGATGACCGGGCCTATGACCAACTGGTGCGCCGGGTCCGCACAAGCAGCCGCAGGTGCTACCTGTCCCAAAGAAAGCTGGTCCTGCGAAAGGGGCAGCTGGTAAAGGATCTCTGCCTGGCGCTGGTCTCCCTGCCCTATAAGCTGTTTTGCCCGGTCCCCAAGGCCATCCGCAAGCTGGACCGGGTCAGCGCGTCCTATGAAAGCACCCCCACAAAGCGCGCGGGCATTTTCATGGATACCTTCAACCAAAAGGAGTCCACCCTGACCCGGGAGCAGTGGGCGGATACCGTGGAAATGGAGTTTGAAGGCGAGGAGTTCACGGCGCCGGCCTGCTATGACGAGCTGCTGCGCCGGACCTATGGAGACTATATGCAGTTCCCGCCCAAGGAGCAGCAGGTGACGCATCACGACTTTGACATCACCTGGCGGGCGCGGGAAGCGGAACGGGCCGGCCGGTGAGCCGGAAAAAGGAATTTAAGCAATGGTTGTCTTTCTAAGCGTCATCCAGTTTCTGTGCATCGTTGTGATCATGGTGCTGGAGTTCAATAAAAAATCACCGGCTGTGTTTTTGTGGGCCACGGTCTTTCTGATGTTCGGCGTCATGCACATGGTATCCTGCATCGCCGGGACCAATGCCTTCTCGGGCGCAGTTTTGAATGAGGCGTCCCTGTTTGTCATCGGCTTTTGCGCTGTCTATGCCCTTACGCGCATCCTGCTGCTGAAGGGCCGCGTCACCACCCCCCACCCGTATCTGGAGGATGGCTACCTCACGCAGCTTTCCAGACAGGTGAGCCGGGCGGAGAGCACCTTCTTTTTCGTGGTGCTGTGCGTGGCAGTGGTGGCAGATATTGCAGACAAGGTCATCGCCATGGGCGGCCTGGGCAACACGTCCTGGGGCGCGTCCCGGGAGATGCAGCAGTCCTACCTGAATATTTCGCAGATCACGTCGGTGATTTTCCTGCTGCTGTCGGGCCTGCTGCTTTATGCGCTGATGCGCCGGCATTATACCTATGCTGGCATGGTGGCGCTGGTGATTTTGATAAAGGTAGTCATTTCCCGCAACCGGGTGGAGGTCATCCCCCTGTTTGCTTGTTTGCTGGGCTATTATCTTATCAAGCGTCGGCGCATCACCATCAAGATGGGGATCTTCTGCTTGATCTGCGCGTGCTTGGTGATCTATGTGGTCTACGCCCTGCGGGCCTACCGCTGGTACGGGACCATAGATAATTTCCTCCATACGGTCACCTTTCAGAATTTCAACGAGCAGATCCTGGAGTTTTTCCGGGAGGATAACGGCGAGCTGGGTCTGCGCAAGTGGTTTTATTACTATATCGATGGGGACAATCAGTTCAAGGACTTCGGTCAGGGGCACAGCTACCTGCGTGTGCTGATGACCTTTATCCCCACCCGGTTCTCTCTGGGTTTAAAACCGGCTGATTTTGCGCAGGCTATGGGCAGTGCCATCGGTATGATCCCCGGGGGCAGTATGCACCCCACCCTGTTTGGCGATGCCTATGCCAATTTCGGCATTTGGGGCATTTTTGCCGGCGCCTTCTGGGCGGGCTATGTGACCCTGGCCGACAAGATTATGGAGTTTTTGAGAAACGATATCTGCGTTTTCTTCGCCTATACCATCTGCGCCTACGCCTATGTGGTGGAGGGCCGCGGAGCCATCTATAACGGCAATGTAATGATGGCCTACGGCCTGGTGGTGCTGATGGTGCTGTATGTGGCGAAAAGAAGAGTAGGGTACTATGTCCGAAAATAAATACACAAGGCTTGCAAAGGATACGGCGGTTTTTGCTGCCGGCAATTTGCTGACGAAGCTGATATACTTTTTCATGGTGCCGCTGTACACCTCGGCAATGACCACGGCGCAGTATGGCCGGGCGGAGATGCTCAACACCCTGGTGGACATCGTCTACCCCATCGCCACCATGTATGTGGTGGACGCCATGTACCGTTTCACCATTGATGACGATGCAGACCTGCAGCAGACCTACGGCATCACCATGCGCATCACCGTGTGGTCCATCGTCCTTGTGACCCTTGGCTCGGTGGGTGTCAGTTTAATCCGCCGGGATATAGACGCGCTGCTGTTCGGGGCGCTGTATATCTCCTTCAGTATTTATAAGGTGGTGCTGCAGTTTGCCCGGGGCCTGGGCCGGAATATCCCCTTTGCCATTGCCGGTGTGCTCAACGCCCTGGTTCTCACGGGGATGAACGTGCTGCTGCTGGTGGTATTTCGCTGCGGCGTAGAGGGGTATATCCTCGCCATCATCGTGGCCAATGTAGCCGCTTCGGTCTATATTTTCCTGGCCACGGGGCAAAAGCGCTACTGCACCCGGCACTTTAAGCCCGACCGCGCCCTGCGCCGGTCCATGCTGCGCTACTCCATCCCCTGCGTACCCAATATGCTATGCTGGTGGGTGGTAAACGTTTCAGACCGCTACATGCTGCAGTATATGATCGGTGACGCCGTCTGCGGCGTTTATACGGCGGCCAGCAAGCTGCCGGCGGTCCTGTCCACCTTCTCCACTATATTCCAGCAGGCCTGGCAGTATTCTGCGGTCAAGGAGAGCGGCAGCGAGGATCGGGACACGTTCTATTCCGAAATATTCACATGCCTCTCCGCCTTTGTGCTGTGCCTGGCGTCAGTGGTGACGCTGGCAACGGACGTGCTGTGCCGCATTGTCCTGCAAAAGGAGTTTTATGAGGGCCGTTTTCTGCTGCCCATTCTGTTGGCGGCGGCAGTCTATAGCTGCTATGCGGCCTATTTCGGCACATTCTATTCGGTGGTCAAAAACAATGTCATGTCCATGATATCCACCATTGCGGCGGCTGTGTGCAACGTAGTGCTGAATTTGCTGCTGATCCCCCGGATGGAGGGCCTGGGCGCGGCCTATGCTACCCTGGCCAGCTATATCGTCATGGCCGTGATCCGGGTGATCGATACAAAGAAATATGTGCGCCACAAGGTCTGCCTGTGGAACATTCTGCTGCAGAATGTGCTGCTGCTGGCGGAGGCGGCGGTCATGACCGGCACCGCCGGCTATCGCTACCCTCTGGCCGCAGTGCTGACGGCGGCCATCCTGCTGCTGAACGGCAAAACCATTATGGTCATTTGCAAGAGATTGCTTTCGAAAATCAGAGAATACAGAGGTGGAACGAAATGAGCAAGAAGATACTCCTGGTATTTGGTACCAGACCCGAAGCCATCAAAATGTGCCCCCTGGTCAACGAGCTGAAAAGCCGGCCGGAGTTTACTACCGTGGTCTGCACCACCGGGCAGCATAAATCTATGCTGGAGCAGGTGATGCGCGCCTTCCGTGTGCAGGCGGATTATGACCTGTCTATTATGAAGCAGGGGCAGACGCTCTTTGACGTCACTCAGGCAATTTTGGAGAAGCTCCCCCCGGTGCTGGAGCGGGAAAAGCCGGATGTGGTCCTGGTCCACGGGGACACCTCCACCACCTTCTCCACGGCCCTGGCCTGCTTCTACCTGCGCATCCCCGTGGGGCATGTGGAGGCCGGCCTGCGGACCTACGACCTGTATTCCCCCTATCCGGAGGAGTTTAACCGCCAGGCGGTGGGCATCGTCGCCCGCTACCACTTTGCACCTACTGAGAACGCCCGGCAGAACCTGCTGCGGGAGGGGAAGGATCCCAGCCACATTTTTGTCACCGGCAACACCGCCATTGATGCTCTGCGCACCACGGTGACCGAGCACTATACCCAGGAAAATCTGGAGTGGGCGGCTGGCAGCCGCCTGATCCTGCTCACGGCTCACCGCCGGGAGAATCTGGGTCAGCCCATGCACGAGATGTTCCGCGCCATTCGCCGGATTATGGACGAGTATGCGGATGTTAAGCTCATTTATCCCATCCATATGAATCCCCAGGTGCGTCGGATCGCCTCTGAGGAGCTGACCGGCTGCGACCGCATCCGCCTTATTGAACCCCTGGATGTGCTGGACTTCCACAATTTCATGGCGGCCAGCTACCTGATCCTTACAGACAGCGGCGGCATCCAGGAGGAGGCCCCCTCCTTGGGCAAGCCCGTCCTGGTCATGCGCAACACCACCGAGCGCCCGGAGGGCATCGCCGCCGGTACGCTGAAGCTGGTGGGGACGGAGGAGGAGCCCATCTATCAGAATATCAAGCAGCTCTTGGACGATCCGGGGGCTTACAAGCGGATGAGCCAGGCGTCCAACCCCTACGGAGATGGCTATGCCAGCGCCCGCATTGCGGATATACTCAAAAAGGAACTGCTGTAAACGGCCATAAACCGTCAGTATCGGAAAGGAACAGCTATGAATAACTATACCAATGAAAAAGAGCGCAGACTATATTTTGACGATCTGTGGGTCCGTCTGAAGCGGAGCTGGGTGCTGGTGCTTGCCATCACCCTGGTATTCGGCATTTTGGTGGACCTGCTGGGTTATATGCGCAGCAAAAACGGGAATGATTTACATATCGAGCAGACGGCGGAGGAGCTGCGTGCGCAGCTCACCCAGGACGAGCTGCAGGATGTGGAGTCCGTCCTGGAGTATAAGAGGCAGATCCGCTCGACCCAGGCGTATTTGGATGATTCCGTCCTGGTCAATTTGGACGCCATGTCCATCCCCACGGAGAAGCTGACCTTCCGGATGTCCGCCGGTACCGGGGCTGCCCTGCGCAGCTGCTATGATGCGCTGACGGATCGTGCCTTTTTGCAGAAGCTGGCGGGCAGCATCAGCTGGGAGAAGGAGCCTGCCTACCTGGGCGAGCTGATCGTGGTGGACCAGGTCAAGGCAGAGGAGACCAGTCTCCTGCCGTACCTGAACTGGGATGGCTATGTCTATATCTCTGTTTACGGCAAAACGGAGGAGCAGGCCCGGCAGATCGCCGATTATATCCGGGATTATCTCTCCACGGCTACGCTTATGGAGAGTGAGACCTGCACCCTGGTCAGCCGCACCCAGACCGTGACCATAAATACCGCCCTTCTGGGGGAAAAGGATCGGCTGACGGGGTCTCTGAATACCATCACCTCCACCTGCAATACTAAGCAGGCGGAGCTGAGCCGTACCCAAAAGGATCTTTTGGTCAAGGAGATGGAGGCGGAGGGCTTCCCCACAGAGGATGTGTCCGGCGCAACGACACAGGCGCAGTCTGAGTCCATCCTCCAGCCCAAGTATCTCGCTTTGGGCCTGCTGTTTGGGCTGGTGCTGGGCGTACTGGTGGTGCTGCTGCGGTACCTGTTTTCCAAGAATATCCGCAGTGAAAAGGATCTGCGGGACCTGACGGGCCTGGATTATATCGTGCGCCTGGGGGACGACCCGCAGAACGCGGCCTTGCTTGCCATCTACCTGCAGGTGCAGTGCGAAAAGAGCGGCTTGCACCAGATGACGCTCCTGGCCGCCCGTGATCTGCTGCCCAAGGGTCAGCAGGCGGTGCAGGCCCTTATGGAGACTCTGGGGCAGAGCGGCCTTGAGACCGCCTTCTGCACTTTGGACACCCAGGATCCCGCCATGCTGAAGCAGATTCTCTCCTCCCGGTGCGTCGTGCCCGTGGCGGAGATCGACAGAACGGACTGCGCCTCGGTGCAGCAGGAGATGAATATGTGCCGGCGGGATGAAATCCCCGTCCCGGCGGGCATCGTACTGTAAGGGAGCCCCTATATTTTGTTGACACATCAAGCGCAGACCCGGCAAAGGCCGCCGGGCCTGCGCTTGCCAAAAAGCCTTATAAATATCACCATGAGAGGAGCAAACCTATGAATACCAACTGGAACGATCCCAATTTCCAGGGCTTCGGCGGCAAGAACCCCTTTGGCGGCAGACCCAAGAAGGCAAAGGCGCCCCGCAAGGCCGTCGGCACGCCCCTGGGCCGTACGGCTCTGAACCTGGCGGTGACGCTGCTGGTGGGCGCAGTATACTACTATGCGGAGCTGCCGGCCCTGAACCTGCACTCCGGAACGCTGTATGTCTTTGTGATACTGCTGTGCGCCGTGTACTGCGGTATGGCCGTTCTCACCTCCGGCTTTCAGGGCTCCGGGGCTAAGGGCTATTTCGGCTTCGTGAAAAAGCAGTGCAAGATCCCCCTTATCCTGACCTTGGCCCTGCTTGTCACAGCCATTGTAGGCAGCATTGTCGGCTGGAAGCTGCTTCGCGCCGGCTCGTACCGGGACCTGCTGACCGTAGAGTCCGGCGATTTTGCCAGCGAGGTCCAGGAGATTTCTTTCGATCAGATCCCCATGCTGGACCGGGATTCCGCCTCCAAGCTGGGCAACCGCAAGCTGGGCGAGCTGGCGGATATGGTTTCCCAGTTCGAGGTGGACGATGACTATACTCAGATCAACTATAAGGGCCGCCCCGTCCGGGTCACGGCCCTGCGCTACGGCGATTGGATCAAGTGGCTGAATAACCGGCAAAGCGGCCTGCCCGCCTACCTCATCATCGACATGGTGACCCAGAATGTGGAGGTGGTGCGCCTGGAGCAGGGCATCCGCTATACCACGGCGGAGCATTTTGGCCGCAATCTCAACCGCCATCTCCGCTTCCACTATCCCACCTATATCTTCGATTCCCCCGCCTTTGAGATCGACGAGGAGGGCAACCCCTACTGGGTCTGCCCCCGGATCACCAATACCATCGGCCTCTTTGGCGGCACGGATGTGCTGGGCGCGGTGCTGGTGAACGCCGTCACCGGCGAGACGGAGTATTATAAGGTGGGCGACATCCCCACCTGGGTAGACCATGTGTATAACGCCGACCTCATTATCAGCCAGTATGATAATCACGGCCGCTATATCCACGGCTTCATCAACTCTCTGTTCGGCCAGCGGGACGTCACCGTCACCACTGAGGGCTATAACTATATTGCCCTCAATGACGATGTGTATATGTATACCGGCATTACCTCCGTGGTATCCGATGAGTCCAACGTGGGCTTCATCCTGTCCAACCAGCGCACAAAGGAGACCCGTTTTTACTCCGTAGCCGGGGCCGAGGAGTATTCCGCCATGGATTCTGCCCGGGGCCAGGTGCAGCAGATGAACTACACCGCCACCTTCCCCCTGCTTCTGAACATCGCCGATCAGCCCAGCTATTTCATGGCGCTGAAGGATGCGGCAGGCCTGGTGAAGATGTATGCCATGGTCAATGTCAGCCAGTATCAAATTGTAGCCACCGGTGCCACGGTGGCGGATTGCGAGAGCAATTACCGTCTCATGCTGGCCCGCAACGGCCTCATTGATCAGGGCGATACCGATATTACCCCCTCCGGTCAGGGCCAGGTCACCGGCACCATTGCCGAGATCCGCTCCGCCGTGGTGGATGGCAATACCTGGTACTACCTGCGCCTGCAGGACGGCACGGTTTACTACGCTATTTCCGCCGCCGATGATAAAAATGCCGTCATCCTCTCCGTGGGCGATTCCGTCACCATCACCTTTACCGAGGGTGACGAGCGGATCCTCTCCGCCTATTCTGTGACGGCGGCCAAGGCCGGATAAGGAGCGGCACTATGCTGGAGTTTATTCAAAGCGCGGATTGGTCCACCCTCCACTGGATCCAGGAGAACCTCCGCTGCGGCGTGCTGGACGCCCTCTTGCCCAGGCTTACCCTTTTGGGGGAGGCGGGGGCCATCTGGATCGCCGTCGCCATGGGGCTGCTGCTCACCAAGAAATACAGGAAATACGGCATCTGCCTGAGTCTGGCGTTGGTGGCGGGGCTGCTGATCTGTAATGTGGGGCTGAAGAATATCGTGGCCCGTCCCCGGCCCTGCTGGCTGGAGAGTATCGATCTGCTGGTAAAAAACCCCAAGGACTATTCCTTCCCCTCGGGACATACCTGGTCCGCCGTGGCCGGGGCCTGGGTTGCCACGGCCGCCAACCGGAGGTTCGGCTATGCGGCCATCCCTCTGGCCATAGTACTGGCCTTTTCCCGGCTGTACCTGTTTGTGCATTTCCCGTCGGATGTGCTGGCGGGGGCTCTTATGGGCGCGCTGCTGGGCCTTTTGGCCGCGGCGCTGCAAAAGCGCCTGTCCGGCAAACCCTGCCGGTGTGAAAGCTGAATCCAGCACCCCTCCGGCATTGCCGGAGGGGTGCTGTTTTCAGGAAAACCTGTCATGATACATTTTTTCACAAAAAAGTCCTATGCAACCGGAGAAAAATGCGGTAAAATAGGAGTATAAGGCACAGCGGAGCGGCTGGGGCCGCCCGCAATTCCATCCTGCGGAGCAAAGGAGATTAATTATGGGGAAAAAACTGTATAAATCCAATAAGAATAAAATGCTGGACGGCGTGTGCGGCGGCATTGCGGAGTATTTTAATATCGACCCCACCCTCGTCCGTTTGGGCTGGGTGGTGTTCTGCGCCTTAGGCGGCAGCGGTGTGCTGGCTTATATTGTCGCTGCACTCATCATCCCCCGGGACCCGGAGTGCTGATCCGAGATAAAACCGAAAAAGGGGCGTGCCCACTGCGGCACGCCCCTTTTTGCGAATCTACCAAATGCAGGGGACGTTTTTCTGTGAAAATTATAGATTATTTTCCTTTACATCAGTGGTTAAAAGTGCTAAAGTAAACACGATCAGATTAGGAGCGATGACGGACACCCAGTAAGACGCTGCCGCGATCTTATGCAGAGAGCTGCCGGCCGGTGCAAGGCAGATAAGAGGCGGCGTCCCAATTACGGTCCCGAGCTGCACCCCGAACCCCCATGGGGCAGTAGGCGGTGCCGGGCGCGCCCGATACAGCGCTGCGGACATGATTGTGTCCCATAAGGCCGCGCAGGCGGCAAACTGAGGTGGTACCGCGGTTTTTTACTCGCCCTCTGTGTCTTAGGACATAGGGGGCGTTTTTGTTTTCCGGAGGAGAGAAATGAGAATGTATACTTTAAGCAGACGATACCCACCCGTGGTGGGATAAAATGAGAAACATACAGAAAATGCGGCTTTTTTCAAACGCATTATTGAGCTTGCCGCCTGCAATCTACAAATTTTTTTGAACAGCTTAAAAGGAGGGGCCCTACAATGCCTGCAATTACATTTTACAAACACGAACCCATCCCCATGGAAATGCACAAGGTAAAGATCGTCCAGCAGCTGCAGCTGCTGCCCACGGCCCAGCGCCTGCAAAAGATGCAGCAGGCGGGCTTCAATACCTTCCAGCTTCATAACGGGGATATCTTTCTGGATATGCTCACGGATTCCGGGGTCAACGCCATGTCCGATCTCCAACAATCCGCCATGCTCCGGGCCGATGATGCCTACGCCGGCTCTGAGACCTTTTTCCGTATGCGCGATAAGCTGGAGGAGCTGTTCGGTATGCCCTTCTGCCTGCCGGCCCATCAGGGCCGTGCCTGCGAGAATATCCTGGCCACCCGCTTTGTAAAGCCCGGCAGCTGCGTTATTATGAACTATCATTTTACCACCGCCAAGGCCCATATCACCCGCCTGGGCGGCCGGGTGGAGGAGCTGGTGCGTGCCGAGGGCCTGGTGAGTAAGAGCAGCCTGCCCTTTAAGGGCAATATCGATCTGGACGCCCTGGAGGCATGCATTCAGCGGGAAACACCGGCAAACATCCCCTTTGTGCGTCTGGAGGCCGGTACCAACCTCATCGGCGGCCAACCCATATCCTTTGCCAATATGCAGGCCGCCACGGCCATCTGCCGCCGCCACGGTATCCTGACGGTGCTGGACGCCTCCCTGCTGCAGGATAATCTTTACTTTATCAAGACCCGCGAGGCGGAGATGAAGGATCTGTCCATCCGAGAGATCACCCGCAGGATCGCGGATCAGTTTGACATCATTTATTTCTCCGCCCGCAAGTTTGGCTTTGCCCGGGGCGGCGCCATCCTTGTGCGGGATGAGGAATTGTTCCGGTCTATGGAGGACCTGATCCCCATGTTTGAGGGCTTTCTCACCTATGGCGGCATGTCCGTAAAGGAGATGGAGGCCATGACCGTGGGCTTCGAGGAGAGTATGAATATGGATGTCATCTCCCAAGGCCCCCAGTTCATCGACTACTGCGTGGATAGGCTTTCGGAGTACGGCGTGCCCGTCATCACCCCCGGCGGCGGCTTGGGCGCGCATATTGATGTGAAGGAATTCCTGCCCCATGTCCCCCAAGCGGAGTATTCCGCCTGCGCTTTGGCCTGCGCCCTGTACATCTGCGGCGGCATCCGGGGCATGGAGCGGGGCACTCTGTCTGAGGAGCGGGAGCCGGACGGCACGGAGCGCATCGCCTCCATGGAGCTGCTGCGCCTGGCCTTCCCGAGACGGGTGTTTACTCTATCCCAGACGGAGTATGTCATTGACCGGGTGAAGTGGCTCTTTGATCACCGGGATCTGGTGGGCGGCCTGCGGTTCGTCCATGAGCCGGCCACTCTGCGCTTTTTCACCGGTGTGCTGGAGCCCACCACCGATTGGCCGGAGAAGCTGGCTGCTGCCTACAGGGCCGACTTCGGCGACGAGCAGTAAATCTATTTTCAAAAGCAGCACCGCCGCAGACCCTGCGCTTGGGCCTGCGGCGGTGTTTGGCTTTCAGTAGGAATACTTTTTCCGCTTTAGCAGCAGGAAGATGGCCGAGAGCACTACAGCCATAAACTCGGCTACCACAATGGACATCCATATGCCCGTCAGCTCCCAGAGCTTGGGCAGCAGCAGTACGGCAGCCACCTGGAACACCAGCGTCCGCAAAAAAGCGATGAGGGCGGAGGTGAGCCCGTCGCTGAGGGCTGTAAAAAAGCCCGAGGCATAGATGGCATAGCCCATGAATAAAAAAGACAGGCCGAAAATGCGAAAGCCCGAGGCGGTCATGTGCATCAGGTCCGGGTCGTAGCCCACAAAGATTTTCGACAGCGGCAGGGCCAGTGCCTGGGACGATAGCACCATGGCCGCGCCGAACAGGCCGATCATCCGCAGGCTTTTGCGCAGCAGGCTTTGCAGCTCCCCATGGTTCCGGGCGCCGAAGTGGAAGGATACAATGGGCGCTGCGCCGATGGAGTAGCCGATGAACGCAGCGGAGAAGATCATGCTCACATACATCATCACTCCATAGGCCGCCACGCCGTCCTCTCCGGCGAAATGCAGCAGCTGCAGGTTATAGAGCATACTCACCAGGCTCATGGCGATGTTGCTCATAAACTCTGAGGAGCCGTTGGTGCAGGCCTGGAGGATCACCTTGCCATCCGGGCGGCACCGCCCCAGGCGCAGCAGGCTGCTGTTCTTCCGGCCAAAGTAGAGCAGCGGCACGCCGCCGCCCACCACTTGGCTCAAAGCCGAGGCGGCCGCTGCGCCGGCCAGCTTGTATTCCTGAGGCAGGGCCATCACCAGCACTGCATCCAGCACCATGTTTGTGATGCCCGAGGCCACCGTGACCAAAAGACCCAGCCGGGGCTTTTCGGCGGTGGTACAAAAGGCCTGAAACAGCATCTGCAGCACGTTGAATGGTAGGGCCAGCAGGATGATGCGAGTATAGATCACGGCGTTTTCCAGCATAGCACCCTGGCCGCCCAGAAGCGCTATCACAGGCCGGGCAAACACAATGCCCAACACCGCCAGCACCACGCCCACCGCCGCCGCCACGTATACGAACAGGGAAAAGCACCGGTTGGCTCGGTCCCTGTCCCCCTCGCCAAAGGACTTGGCCACGATGGCCGAGCCGCCGGTGCCGAACATAAGTCCCACTGTAGACAGGATCATGAGAAACGGCCAGGCCAGATTTACGGCGGCAAAGGGGGTCTTGCCGGCAAAGTTGGACACGAAGAATCCGTCCACCACCCCGTAGATGGAGGTGAAGATCATCATGCCGATGGACGGCAGGGTAAAGCGGATCAGCCGCCCATAGGTAAAGTGATCTGATAACTGAATTCTGTCTTTCATAGTTTCTCCTGTATCGGCAGTGGCTCTGGCCGCCGGATCATAGCTTTTCGATTTCCCGGCGAAAGCATTCGGTGTATTTCTCCAGTAGTCGTATGTGGGTGCAGACCTCCTCCTCCGTCCAGGAGGCAAAGGCATCCTGCTCCGCCTGTCGGATCCGGGCGGCGGTCTGCTGGGCGAATCGGTTTCCCTTGTCCGTCAAAACCACTTTTTTTGCCCGGCCGTGATATTGCGCCAGGTAGAGCAGGCCCTCCTTTTCCAGGCCCCGGATGGCGGAGTTGATGGTCTGCTTGCTGATGCCGGAATTTTTGTAAATATCGGCCAAGGGACACTGGCCGCCCGCATCATAGAGAGCGTACAGCACCAGGGAGGCACTGTCCGATATACCCAGGCGCAGATCGGCTAGATGGTACAGTGATTCCATCTCGCTGAAGAGAAAATTGATCCGTCGAATTTCGCCGGTATACGTCTTTTCCATAGCACACCTCCGCATGTCCGAAATCGTACAAAAGTCAGTATAGTATATGATAGAATATTTGTCAAATAAAAACCACATGTGCTATATCATTTTCCGGCGTATCAAACCCGGAATACTACAAATCCTATGGGGGAAAAGCACAACGGAGGAAAAGGCATGAAGCGAAAAATTATTATTCCGCTGCTGGCGGCGGCAGCGATTCTGGCAGTGGCCCTGGCAGCCAGCAATATCGGGCGGGGAGATGTTGGGCAGCGCCATATTCTGGTGGCCTACTTTTCTGCCACGGGGAACACCAAGGCCGTGGCGGAGACTACCGCCACGGTGCTCCATGGGGATCTGTTCCGCATTGCTGCGGAGGAGCCTTATACCGACGCGGACCTGGGCCACGGGGAGAGCGCCCGGGTCACCCGAGAGCAGGCCGATCCCAACAGCCGCCCGGCTATCAAAAACCGGGTGGAAAACTGGGAGCAATACGATACAGTTGTTATCGGTTATCCCATTTGGAACGGTGATGCGCCCCGGATCGTCAGCACCTTTGTGCAGAGCTATGATTTTACCGGGAAAAAGGTGGCGGTGTTCTGCACCTCCGGCAGCAGCGGCGTGGAGGACAGCCAGGAAAAGCTCCGGGGGCTGCTGCCGGGCGCAGAATTCCGTCCCGGCATCCGGTTTGATGCGGCTGCCACCGTAGCCGATGTCCGGGCCTGGGCAGCGGAGGCGGACATCGGATAAGGCGTCATTTCCGGTTGCGAAAACGGCCCGACGGCGGTATAATGAGGGAGAATAAACCGCGAAAGGAGCCTGTATGATGCACGCAGACGCCCACCGAAGCTGGTCCGTCCGCCCTCTGGCGGAGACGGATCTGGAAGCCTATCTGGACATTTATCTCAACTCCTACCCGGCCTACAAGGACCTGGACCGGGCCTGCCGGGACCACTATCGGGAAAAGCACCGCCGGGAGCTGCGGGAGGACACCCAGACGAAGACAGTGGGGCTTTTCGAGGGGGCTAACCTTATCGCCACCATGAAGCTGATTCTGTTTTCTATGAACTTCTTCGGACAGATGCAGCCTGCCTGCGGCCTCATGGCCCTGGAGGTGCATCCGCTGCACAAAAAGAAGGGGGCGGCCCTTTTCATGGTGCGGTGCTTTGAGGACTATGCCCGGGAAAATGGGGCGCTGCTGACATTACTGCTGCCGTTTCGCATAGACTTCTACCGCCGCATGGGCTACGGCTTTGCGGGGAAAATCTACGAATACCACCTGCCCACATCGGTTCTGCCCAAGCCGGACCGGACGGCGCTGCCCCAATTGCGGCTATTGCAGCCGGAGGACTTTGATGCGGCCATGGATTGCCAGCGGCGCTTTGCGGCCCGGAACCACGGAATGGTGGAAAAGTTCGACGAGGAAATTCGCGGCCTGCGGGAGGATATCCAGGTGCGCCGGGTGGGCTATTACGGCCCGGAGGGCCAGCTCCGGGGCTATGCCGCATACCGCTTTCAGAGCGCCAGTGAAACCAACTACACCCAAAACTGCCTAAGCGTGGAGGAGCTGGTGTATGAGGACGGGGCAGTGCTCCGGGCACTGCTGGGGGCGCTGAAAATGCAAGAGGATCTGGCACAAACGGTGATCCTGCGCACCGGGGAGGAGGACTTTCACCACTTGCTGGACGACCCCCAGGATGTGAGCCGGGGCTATATCGACTTTGGCTTTCTGCAAACCAATGTGTCCGCAGTGGGCACCATGTTCAAACTGGTGAACGGGATGCGCTTTGTAGAAAAAACCGCCTACCGCGCATTCCCGGCGGGGAAAATTACGGCGGCCTTCTGTTTCCGGGATGAGATGGCGGATACCGATTGCTGTCTGCGCGTGACCATTATGGAGGGACATTGGATCTTAGCAGCGGCGGAGGCGGCTGTAGACGTCACCGTTAGCTGCCGGCAGGGGGACCTGGCATCCCTGCTCATGGGCTCATGCGAGCTTATGGCCATGGTGCGCCTGGGTGCTGTGCAGGTGAATAATATGGCCAAGGCCCGAGAGCTGGGACATCTGCTCCACTGTGAGAAAAAGCCCTGGCTGAACTCGGATTATTAAAATAAAGCGGAACGGCTCCCATCCGATGGATGGGAGCCGTTCCGCTTTTGAAAAATATGGGGCATTTTATGAGTGATCCTCCGCCCAAAGCTTTTCAGCCTCGGGCTTCCAATGGGCGGCGTATTCCTTACACTTTGCGCACAGATGCTCGGCCGATTCCGGGGCCTCCAGGTCAGTGGAGTGCGCGCCGCTGTCGGCCACCATCTTCGGCAGCAGCTCAGGATTTTCCAGCATGGGACAGGGACGCAGGTGATTGCCGTTAAAGGGCTGTCCTTTGCGGTAGAGCTTGAACAGCGGCTGCTGCAGGCACTCCAGAAAGCTCTTTTCCCGGATATTCGCGCCGGAATAGTGAATGAACACGCAGGGCTCCACATCGCCTGCGGCGTTGATGTGGCAGTAAATTCTGCCGCCGGCCACACAGCCGCCTACATCCTGGGTTTGGCCCTTTTTCAGCATGGAGTCCAGAACTGTTTCAAAGGCCTTGCGCTCCGCTGCATGGGAGATTTTTTCGGTAATGCTCATAGTTCACTTGTCCTTTCTATGGTATTTTATTTTCGTGGGCTGCGTGTTTCCTTCGATAGAAATGAAAGGCGACGCAAGAGATCAGCATCTCCGCCAGCTGAATACTGGCCGCGATAAGGAACTGGGGGGGACGGATGTCTGACAGACTCATGCCCATGATGGGGAACAATATGCAGGCGGACAGAAAGCCCAGCAGACACGCAGGGAGATAGTCCTTGTATCTTACGCCTACTGCGCCCATATAGCCGCTGACCACATCGGCGGACAGGATGCCCAGTAACCGCACAATCAGTACAAAAAAGAAATCACTGCCGCCCCGGAGGTCATGGAGCATGGCAGACTTCGCAAAGCGATGCAGAATATACTGCACTGCCTGATTACCCAGCTTTTTCCCCAACCAATAGGGAATACTGACCATGACCGCTGTACCTGCGATGTTTACCGCAATGGCCACAGGCAACGGAAACAGAATGCCGCTGGCGGCATAGAGCAGGCCACTATACAAAAAGATGCTCAGGCTTTTTACCGCGAACAGAGCCCATAGCATTGCTGCGGCTAAAACTGGCTGCCGGGGTGTATAGCTCAAAATGCCCTCCAGCGTAAACTCGTCCTTATGCAGCAGACATACGGCAATAATGGCGAGCCAAACCAAAGTAAGCAGGCACTTGGCTAAGCGCAGACGGAAAGCCTCCGGCGGGGTATGATCCTGCTTAGGCATGGGGGGATTTATCGGCGCCTGTCAACGGCCACACCCGCATATGCCGGGCGTGGGACGGCGGGGAAGCAGCTCGCTTGTCCATGGGCATGGGGACCACCTTTCTGATGTGCCTTCCCCGGAGGGGATAGCAGAGAAATATTCTGCGGCGGACGGCCAGCGCCCGCCGCAGCTCCAAACACCGGGACATCCTTGCCGGGGGCCTTATGTGCCGAGAGGCCGTTCGTCACATCCGCTTACGGCGCAGGGCACACCGGCCGCACCAGGGGCAGTGTGCCCAATGCGCGGGGCGTCCAGGGAGACGGAATAATATACCCTCAGCAGCCACGGAGAGGTGCCGGATATACAGGTTCATCGTAGCGGAAAAGGCCCGCCAACGCCATGGCGAAAAGAGGGGAACTCCGCAAATTTGCGCAGAATGGTATTTTTGCGCAAAAAAACGCAGCGTGCCGAAAAATCACTTTGACACGCTGCATAAGATGATGAGGCAATAAAAAAGGCTTTAGAAACTGTTGACCTAAATACTGAGGGACGATCCTCTTGAGCTTTCCGGATAAGGCATGTTTTTGGAGAAAACGGAAGGAGGGACCATAGACTGGGCCCCTCCCTTTTGACGTTATGCGGCGGGATTTGATTGGGGGGCGGGGGATGTGCCTGCCTCCGGCTGCACCGGGGATTGGCGGCCGGCGTGGTCAATGGTGTAGCTCTCGGTATAGATCAGGCTGCCGATAGGCACCACGGTGTAGCCGTTTTGATGCATGTACTCCAGGATGGAGGGCAGGGCCTCTGGCGTGTGCAGGGCGGCGTTGTGAAAGAGCACGATGCTCCCCGGCTGCAGATGCTCCGTGACCCGCTTGAAGATGGTATCGGCATCGTAATCCTTCCAATCCAGACTATCCCTATCGGCAAGGGCTTGAAGACCGCGTGATCGGCGGCATTTTTGACGGGGGCGGCGCATACCATAAGGTGAGGTGAGAGCGCTATGGAGATTAAGAACATTTATCCCGACTATCCGTCGGCCCGGGAGCGGCAGGAACGGCTGGAGGAGGCATATCGCCGATGCCTGGAGGCTCTGGCGGCATTGAAAGCCGGGAAAATGGAGGGCGGTACATGAACCGGCAGGATGCCATATATGCCCGGCAATCCGTGGAGAAAAAAGACAGCCTGTCTATTTCCGGGCAGGTGGACCTGTGCCGGCGGATGGCGGGGGAGAAGGAGCCGGCTGTTTACCGGGATGCGGGATACTCCGGAAAAAACACGGAACGCCCGGCCTTCCGGCAGCTGATGCAGGACGTGAAGGCCGGGCGGATAGCAACGCTCTATGTATATAGGCTGGACCGATTTTCTCGGTCGGTGGCGGATTTCGGCCAGCTGTGGCAGGTGCTGCAGGCGAATCGGGTGGAGTTTGTGTCGGTCAGTGAGAATTTTGATACCTCCACTCCCATGGGCAGGGCCATGCTGCACATCATCATGGTGTTTGCCCAGCTGGAGCGGGAGACCATCGCCCAGCGGGTGCGGGACAACTACTACCGGCGGGCAGCCTTGGGGACGTGGCCCGGCGGCCCGGCCCCCTTCGGATTCGACAACGGCCGGGCGGCCGGACGGGATGGACGCCGGGCGCCGGCGCTGGTACCCAACGGACGCGGGGAGCTGGTGCGGCGGATATTTGCGGAATACGCCGGGGAGGGGACATCCCTGTCGGGGCTGGCCAAAAAGCTGAGCCGGGAGGGTATCCCCGGGCCCAAGCGGGCGGTGTGGGACAGCGTGACCTTATCCCGGCTGCTGCACAACCCGGCCTATGTGAAGGCGGACGAGCAGGTGCGGCTGTATTATCTGGGCCAGGGCGTCACCGTCTCCGATCCGGCGGAGCATTTTGACGGGCAGCACGGCCTGCTGCTGGTGGGCAGGCGGGAGACAGACAGCCACAGGCGCACAGATGCGGGGAGTCAGGTGCTGTCGGTGCTGAATAGCCCCGGCTTGGTGGAGGCGGAGCTGTTTCTCCGGTGCCAGGAAAAGCTGCGAAAAAACCGGCAGCTGGGCCGCAGTGGACAGGGAAAGCACACCTGGCTGTCGGGCCTGCTGAAATGCGCGGAGTGCGGATACAGCGTTTCTGTGACGGAAAACGGCGGAAGGCGGTACCTGCACTGCAGCGGGCGCTATAACCTGGCCCACTGCCGCTCGGCCATACGGATCGACCTGGCGGAGCTGGAGGAGCGAGTGCAGGGGGATATAAGCAAGCTGCTGGCTGATTGCCCGAAGCCCCGGGCGGAATCCGGCGAAAGCCGGTATGTCGCGTCTATGACGGAGCTGGACCGGCAAGCAGAGCGGCTGACAGATGCATTCGCACAGAGCGAATCCATGCCCGCCGACTATCTGCGCAGAGCTCTGGGGAAGATCCAGCGGCAGCGGCAGACCCTGCAGCAGGAGAGGGACCGGGCGCAGAGGCGGGGAGAGGAAACTCGGGAGATGGAATTTGCAGCCCTAACCTTTGCCGAAAAGAAGGCCGTGGCCGCACAGCTCATCGCATGTATCCGGCTGGCGGGAGATACAGTGGAAATTCGGTGGGCGGTGTGAGGGAAAAACGGATAGAAAGCTTCCCGTAATGGCTCCGAGCTGCGAAAATGCACAAAATGCCGGCGAATGAAGTCTTTTACAGTATTTTCGAATGCCCGGAAGGGGGTGAGAAAATGGAACATTCCCGTTCTCTGCTATACTTTTACATAAAAAAGATCCCGGGCAATTGCTCGGGATCTTTTTTGAGGAAAACCCTCAGTATGGAAAAGAAATGGGAAATAGTAAGGTTATCAGAGCTGCAGGCGGTCTTCCTTGCTCCAGGTGGGCAGGTCCAGGCGGGGATAGCGGCGGCGGAGCTCGTCCATCTCACCGTTGGCATCGCCTAGAACGGCGATGCGGTTCACAGCCGTCAGGTCTGCCTGGGGCATAGGCTGGGCGCTATCCTTGCCACACACGGGGCAATGGTACAGACCGGCAGCCTCGTTGTATACCACTTCGCTGCTGCCACACACGGCACAGCGGTTCATCTTAGAAATCAATGCCATAACTTTTGTCCTCCAATCTTTAAGCTGGATTTATCATAGCACAGAAGATTATATTTGTGAAGCGCATGTTTGTTCTTGAAATCATGAGAAGTTGTATGGTATAATAAAAGCAGAACGGTGGGAATACACAGCTTGTCAAAAAGCCCAGCAGAGTTTGCGCCCGCAGACGCAAGGAATTCAAATCATTTTTCACCGTGACATGTGCGCGGGGGAAAATGTCGCTCAGATTGCAAGTGCATGATTTTTACGCTTGCGCATAAATCCTGCGTGGGGCAGGCTGTGAGCCTTTTGCTGGGAAATTTCAAGGGATTTTTCGACAGTATCAGGTAGGAGGTGTTTTATGAGCATTACAAAGTATCAGATTTTTCTGAAAACTGCGGCCTGCGGCAGCTTTTCTAAAGCGGCGGAGGCTATGAATTTCACCCAATCCGGCATCAGCCACGCCATCAACTCCCTGGAGGGCGAGTTGGGCGTCACCCTTCTCAGCCGCAACCGGGGCGGGGTGGTGCTGACAGCGGACGGACGGGCCCTGCTGCCCCAGATCGAAAAGCTCTGTGCCGCCCACCACACCATGATGCAGACGGTGGAAAGCCTCAAGGGAATGGACAGCGGCCTGGTAAAGGTGGCAACCTTTTCCAGCGTTTCCTTCCTGTGGCTGCCCCGCATCCTCAAGAGCTTTGGTCAGATCTACCCCAACATTGAGTTTGAGGTGATTACAGGGGATTATTACGAGCAGATCGAAAGCTGGATCGTATCCGGGGCGGTGGATTGCGGATTCTTCCGCCTGCCGTCTACCAAGCATCTGCAAACCTATCCCCTGTACCGGGACGAGCTGCAGGTGGTGGTGCCCTGCGACCATGTCTATGCCCAAGAGGACCCGTTTCCGGCATCGGAGCTGGCCGAGGAGCCATTCATCCTGCTGGAGGAGGGGGAGGACTACGAGATCATGGCTGCCTTTGACAAGCTGGGCATCCGGCCCCATGTGAAGTACACTGCCCGGGAGGATCGAACCATCCTGGCTATGGTGTCCGAGGGCTTGGGCATCAGCCTGCTGCCTCGGCTTATGGTAAGCCACAGCCCCTTGCCCGTGCAGGTCTGCCGGGCACCCCTGCAGTTTGACCGGACCATCGGCATCGGCGTGAAGGACGAGAAGGCGCTGTCCAAATCCACCAGGCTGTTCGTGGACTATGTGCGCACCTGGGTGGCGGAAAACGGGGATAAATAATCGGTAATCGAAAAACTGCATGACCGGAAGGGGCGGCCCGGGCAAATATTTGTGTAGTATGCGGCGGCGAATTTGCTTGAGATTTTGCGCCTTTACCACTATAATAGGAGAACACACCGAAGCAGGGCTGCCGGTTGGGCCCTGGGGAGGGAGTACTTTGGATAGGACGGAAAGGCCCGCGGGTCGGGCGCCTATGGCGCGGCTGCGGGAAATGGCAATATGAAAAGGATCCATCATTTCAGGCTTGGCGGCTCCATCGACATGCTGACGGGACCGCTGCTGAAGAAGCTGCTGCTGTTTAGCCTGCCGCTTATGGCCTCCAGCGTGCTGCAGCTGCTGTTTAACGCGGCGGATGTTGTGGTGGTGGGGCGCTATGCAAGCTACGCCAGCCTGGCCGCCGTGGGCAGCACCACTGCCATCGTGAATCTGGTGGTGAACCTGCTCATCGGCATGGCCGTGGGCGTGAATGTGGTTGTTGCCCGGTACATCGGCGAGGGGGACAAGAGCAGGGAGATCTCTGCGGCTATCCACACGGCGGTGGCTATGGCCCTGGTGGGCGGACTGATCCTGGGCGGCGCCGGCTGCGCCATGGCAGAGTGGATTTTGCGCATGATTTCGACACCTGAGGATATTTTTGACCTGGCGCTGACGTACCTGTACATCTATTTCGCCGGAACACCGGCCATTATGCTGTATAACTACGGCGCGGCTGCCCTGCGCGCCCGGGGCGACACCCAGCGGCCGCTGCTGTTCCTCACTATCAGCGGCGTGACCAATGTGGCACTGAATCTGTTGTTTGTTATCTCGTTTCAGATGGACGTGGCGGGGGTGGCCTTGGCCACGGTTATCAGCGAGACGCTCAGCGCAGTGCTGGTGGTGGTATGCCTTATGCGCACCCAGGATGAGCTGCACTTTTCCTGGCGAAAGCTGCGCTTTGACCGCCGGAGCCTGGTCCTTATGGCCAAGGTGGGTATCCCTGCCGGAGTGCAGGGCTGCCTGTTCAGCGTGGCTAACGTGGTCATACAGGGCGCCATCAACGCCTATGGCAGCGTGGTGGTGGCCGGGTGCAGCGCTGCCGGCAGCATTGACGGATTTATCTATGTGGCTATGAACACCTTCCACCAATCGGCGCAGACCTTCCTGAGCCAGAACATCGGCGCAGGAAAGTATGAGCGGGTGAAGGAGATCCTGAAAAAATGTATCCTGTGTACCGTGGTCACCGGGGCTACCCTCAGCGCCGTGGCCTGCATCTGGAGCGAACCGCTGCTGGCCATCTACAACCAGGATCCGGCGGTGCTGGCTGCCGGTGCGGTGCGGCTGCGGATGGTGGTGATACCGTATGTGATCTTCGGCATTGCAGATGTGCTTACGGGCGCCATCCGAGGCTGCGGCAGCCCGATGCGGCCGGTGGTTATCAACCTGCTGTGTACCTGTGCCTTCCGCCTGGCCTGGATTGCTGCCATCGACACGGACACTATGGCACCCACATGGGTGTATGCGTCCTATCCGGCCTCTTGGCTGCTGCTGCTTGTGGTGCTGCTGGTGTGCTGGTGCAGGCTCTACCGCAGAAAAATCAAGCCGAATATCGCGCGAAACGGAGCGGCTGCATAAAGGCACGCCATATGTGAAAATAAAGTCCGCAGGTTCTTGAAACCTGCGGACTTTTATGCTGATCTTGATGGGGCTACCGATAGCACAGGCATTGCTCGGGGAGCAGGTCGAAGGCCACGGCTGTACCCTCGACGGGGGCGGCAGCCTTGGGCGCAGACACACGCAGCAGCGGCCCGGCGGCATCCCACGTCGGGCGGAGCAGGACGGAGGCTTCGTTCAGATCGAGGATGGTTCGGAATACTTGCGCCCGGTAGGGGCCGGCCCCCAGGGAAACTGTGCTGTCCGGAATGGCCACGGTGCATAAAGCGCACCTGCCAGGGTTTGTTGCGCGTCAGGCGAACAACATGGAGCATCTGCGCCGGGAGACCGGGGCGTCGGTGATGCTCTCCGTTTACGAGGGCGGCAGCGTCATCACCCTGGATCAGGTGGAGAGCCGGGAGGGCTTGCGCATCGTGTCGGATATTGGCTCCCGGTTGCCGGTTTTTTGCACGTCCCAGGGGAAGGTATTTTTAGCACATATGTCACGGGCCGGGGCGGAAAATCTGCTGCGGAGCCAGAGCTTGACACAGTTTACACCTCATACCATTACGGATATCCCCTCCCTGCTGCGGGAGGTGGAGGTGTGCCGCACTCAGGGCTATGCCATTGAAAACGGAGAATACAAGATCGGCCTGCGATCTATTTCGGCACCCATCTACAACGTGGGAAGGGAAGTGCAGTACACCGTGGGGATCATCGGTATGCTGCGCAGTATACACTCCGATGAATTTCGCGCGGCGGTGCAGCGGGTCTGCGCTACGGCGACTATGATCTCCGCTGCCTTAGGCTACAGAAAACAGGAGGATTCATTATGAAGTACACAGCTGCTGTGATTACCGTAAGCGACATGGGCGGCAGGGGGCTGCGGCAGGACACCAGCGGCCCTGTAGTCCGGGCCATGCTGGAGGAGGCGGGATTTTCCGTTGCGTACACCGCCATCCTGCCGGATGAAATGGAGCAGATCAGCGCGGAGCTGCGGGATTGCGCCGACCGGAGGAGGATTGACCTCATTGTGACCACTGGCGGCACGGGGCTGTCTCCCCGGGATGTGACGCCGGAGGCGACCCGGGCCGTGTTGGAGCGGGAGATCCCTGCCATCCCTGTGGCCATGTGGATGGAGGGGCTGAAGGTCACCCCCCGAGCTATGCTGTCCCGGGCTGTGGCCGGGATCAGGGGCAGCAGCCTGCTGCTGAATCTTCCGGGGTCTGAAAAGGCGGCCCGGGAGAATCTGGCTGCCGTGATCGAAGCCCTAGAGCACGGATTGCACATGATTGCCGCCGAGGGGCATGAATGTGGGTAAAGAACAGGGAAAAATGAGAGGTCCGCAAGCCCCATTGGGGACTTGCGGACCTCTTGAAGCTTTATGCCGCGGTTATGCCGCGTTCTTCAGCGCCCGGCCCGGAGGGAACTGCTGGATTCGCCGGAAGTCCAGAAGCAGCACCGGCAGATAGCCGAGGAGCACAAAGGCGATTATCTTCACATAACCTGCGGGCTCCTTGCGGAAGATTGTACCGGTCTGAGAGGATAGTGTTTTCACTATGTATATACCTCAAAAAGCAAATGCGAGAAGTTTTCCGGGGTTTTTATAGGGCTGTAGGAAGAAGGTGCCGAAAAAGCTGCCGCAGGGGGACTTTACTCTGCTGCCGGCGGTTCCACATCCCACTGGATGGGCTCCATGCCCATGGAGCGGATGGCGGAGATGACGTGGTCGTCGTATTCGCCGTAGGGACAGCGGATCAGGGTGGGGGCGACGCCTGTTATGGCCTTTACCTTATCGTTGCAGGCGGTGACATCGGCGATGATTTGGTCGGCAGAGAGGGCGTTGTAGTGGTCGTGGTGGTTAGAGTGGTTCATGACCTCCATACCTGCCTCATGCAGCGCCTGGACGGACTCGGGATATTTATCCACCCAATCCCCCACCAGGAAGAAGGTGGCCTTGACCTGGTACTGATGCAGGATATCGATGAGAATTTGGGTGTCCTCGTTGCCCCAGGCGGCATCGAAGGAGATGGCGCAGTATTTTTTGCCGTCCTCGGCAGGGCGGTCCACGCTGTAAATGGGAAGCTGGCGGGCGGCTGTGGCGGCGGTGATGGCGGCGGGCACATGGACGACGCCGAAAATGGCGGCAGCGGCCAGCAGCGCACAGGCGGCTAAGGCGATGCCCTTGGGGATGAGGAAGACCCGGGCGGGCTTGCGGGACATATGAATTCCACCTTTCCTTTTTTTGCTACCCTATGCATCCCCGGGTGGGGATATACCCCGGGATCGGGGTGAAAAAGGGCTGTTAATTCCGGGGTCTGGGAGGTATAATAAAAAAGAGAAGTAAAAATTTGACCGAAAATGAGGTGCGAGTATGTGTACAGCGGCAACCTACCAAACGAAGGGCTTTTACATGGGCAGAAACCTGGACTATGAGTTCTCCTACGGGGAGGAGGTCACCGTAACGCCCAGGAATTACCCCTTTGCCTTTCTCCATGGGGGCACTATGGAATCCCACTATGCTATGATCGGCATGGCCTTTGTGGCGGAGGGGTATCCCCTTTACTATGACGCGGTGAATGAAAAGGGGCTGGGCATGGCGGGGCTCAACTTTGTGGGAAACGCGGTTTACAGAGACGCCGTGCGCGGAAAGGATGCGGCGTATGTGGCGCAGTTTGAGCTGATCCCGTGGATCCTGGGCCGGTGCGGATCAGTGCGGGAGGCAAAAGCGGCTTTATCCGGCATGGCCATCACGGGGACGCCCTTTTCCCCACAGCTCCCGACGGCGCAGCTGCACTGGATGATCGCGGACAGGGAGGCATGCATAGTGGTGGAATCCACGGAGGATGGGCTGCACATATATGATAACCCCGTGGGTGTGCTGACCAATAACCCGCCGTTTCCTATGCAGCTTTTTGCTCTGAACAACTACGCCGGTGTATCCAGCAGCCAGCCGGAGGGTGTATTTGCCGGGGTGCTGGGGCTGGATCTATACAGCCGGGGCATGGGCGGCATGGGACTCCCCGGGGATCTGTCCAGCCAATCCCGATTTGTCCGGGCCGCGTTTACCCGGCTGAACGCCCTGTCCGGGCCGGGAGAGCGGGAGAGCGTGAGCCAGATGTTTCACATCCTGGGCTCCGTGGAGCAGCAGCGCGGCTGCTGCCAGGTGGAGGACGGGGCCTATGAAATGACCCTGTACTCCGCCTGCTGGAACGCGGACCGGGGGATCTACTACTACACCACCTACGATAACCGGCAGATCACCGCCGTGGACATGCACCGGGAGGACCTGAACGGGGACAGACTCATCCGCTATCCCACTGTGACGGAGGGGGAGATCCGGCAGCAGAACTGAAACAATTTGATGAAAAAACACTGAGGAGCCGCGGCAACGCCGCGGCTCCTCAGTGTTTTGGTATGCGTAAAATTTACGCGGAGGGTAACGATGGATTACAGCAGGGAATAGTTCACGATCAGCCCTGCGAACACGATGGAAACCATGCTCAGGAGCTTGATAAGGATGTTGATGGCCGGGCCGGCGGTATCCTTGAAGGGATCGCCCACGGTGTCGCCCACCACGCCGGCCTTGTGGCTGTCGCTGCCCTTGCCGCCGTAATTGCCGGCCTCGATATACTTCTTGGCATTGTCCCACGCACCGCCGGCGTTGGCCATGTAGATGGCCATGAGGAAGCCTGTGACGGTGGCGCCGGCCAGCAGGCCCACAACGCCCTTGAAGCCCAGGATCATACCCACCACGATGGGGGTGACCACGGCGATGACCGTGGGCAGGACCATCTCCTTCAGGCTGGCCCGGGTACACAGGTCCACGCACTTGGCGTACTCAGGATCCGCCTTGCCCTCCATCAGGCCGGCGATCTCCCGGAATTGGCGGCGAACCTCCAGCACCACACTTTGGGCAGCGCGGCCCACGGAGTTCATGGTCAGTGCCGCGAAGATGAAGGGCAAGCACGCGCCGATGAACAGGCCCACCAGCACCACGGGATTCATCAGGGAGAAATCCTCAAAAGTGACGCAGACGCCTACCTCCTTGACCTTCTCAATATAAGAGGCCATGAGGGCCAGGGCGGTGAGGGCGGCGGAGCCGATGGCGAAGCCCTTGCCGGTGGCGGCGGTGGTGTTGCCCAGGGAATCCAGGGCGTCGGTGCGGGTACGTACCTCCGGCTCCAGGCCGGCCATTTCGGCAATACCGCCGGCGTTATCAGCCACGGGGCCGTAGGCGTCGGTGGCCAGGGTGATGCCCAGGGTAGAGAGCATACCCACGGCGGCCAGGGCGATGCCGTACAGACCCATGCTCGTGCTGGCCGCACCACCGGACAGGAAGAAGGCCAGCAGAATACAGACGGCCACGATGATGATGGGAATGGCTGTGGACAGCATACCCAGGCCCAGGCCGCCGATGATGATGGTGGCGGAGCCGGTCTGACTCTTGCTGCTCAGCTCCTGGGTGGGCTTATAGGTATCGGAGGTATAGTATTCGGTAGCCTTGCCGATGAGCACGCCGGCCACCAGGCCGGAGAGAATAGCAACATACAGGCCCCAATGCTCAATGCCCAGCAGCGCCCAGACCAGGAAAAAGGAGATGACGGCGATGAGGATGGCAGCCAGGTTGGTGCCCCGGGACAGGGCCTTGAGCAGAGTGCGCTGGTCGGCATTTTCATCGGTCTTGACGAAGAAGGAGCCGATGATGGAGCAGAGAATACCCACGGCTGCCATGACCATGGGAATGGCCATGGCCTTGAAGGCCTGACCGGAGAAGGAGGCCACGCCCAGGGCGGAGGCGGAGATGATGGAGCCTACATAGGATTCATACAGGTCTGCGCCCATACCGGCTACGTCTCCCACGTTGTCGCCCACGTTATCGGCGATAACGGCGGGGTTGCGGGGGTCATCCTCGGGGATGCCCGCTTCCACCTTGCCCACAAGGTCCGCGCCCACATCGGCGGCCTTGGTGAAGATGCCGCCGCCTACACGAGCAAACAGGGCCATGGAGCTGGCGCCCATGCCGAAGGTCAGCATGGCGCTGGTGATGTCCGCCGCCTCCAGCTTGAAGACAAAGCGCAGCAGCAGGAACCACACGGAGATGTCCAGCAGGCCCAGACCTACCACGGTGAAGCCCATAACGCTGCCGGCGGAGAACGCCACACGCAGGCCCTTATTCAGCCCATCCCGGCAGGCATTGGCGGTGCGGCAGTTGGCCTTTGTGGCAATGCGCATGCCCACAAAGCCGCTGAGACCGGAGAAAAAGCCGCCGGTCAGGAATGCAAAGGGTACGAACCAGGTCAGCAGCTTGCACCCTGCCATGACGCACAGCACCACGACCATGCAGGCAAAGAAAATGCCCACCACGGTATACTGCCGGCGCAGATAGGCATTGGCACCCTCACGGATGGAGCGGGAGATTTTGCTCATCAGAGGAGTGCCCTCCTCGTAGCTCAGAACCCGCTTGCCGGTGATGAGGGCAAACAGCAGCGCTATGATTGACCCGACAAAGGTTGCTAAAACAAGATATTTTTCCATTTAGTCTTCCTCTTTTCATCTCGGCACTTGCCGAATTTTCTCGCCTCACGAGACGACTCATTATAAGAAGGATTGACGGAATCCGTCAAATTTTCTCTTTTTTTTTGGGAGAGACTAAAAAAATGTAGACATTTGTCCGTTATTTTGCCCATAACTTTTTTGGGCAAAAAGTTACATTTTTCTATGGCTATTTTTTTCATTTTCACCTGAGCACAGAAATGTACCATATATGTGGTACATATTTTTGCGCAGGTGTTTTACGAAAACTATAATCAAAAAAATTTTTTTAGATAACTTTTTGAAACGGAAACAAAAAGAATTCCGGCAAAAGCAACGGAATATTCCTGATACAACTTTTTGTTCCGTAATTTGTTTTTCCAGTGGCGCGATTTAGGATATAAATAGCATTTTGCACAACGGCATTTGCGGGAGGAGGAAACACCTGCGCCAGCAGAAAAAGCACCCCTGGGGGTGCTTTTTCTCTTATTGCAGGACTATAAATAGCCGGGACAGACTCAGCCTTCCTTCCGGTAGGGGACACCCAGCTTAGCGGGTACACGGAAATTGCTGCGGAAGATGGTGAGCACGATGGTGAGAATATAGGGCAGAGCGATGATAAGCTCTGTGGGGACAGCGGTGGTGCCGGTGCGGAAATAGATGGACAGGGCATCCGCCAGGCCGAAGGCCAGGGTGCCCAGCACCGCGCCCTTGGGCGACCAGTTGCCCAAAAAGCAGATGGCGAAGGCGATCCAGCCCCGGCCGCCAATGATGTTGCTGCTGAACATACCCAAGTAGCCCACCGTGTAGAACGAGCCCGCCAGGCCGCCGATGCAGCCGGCCACCAGCACCGTAAGGAAACGGATGCGGTTCACCGGCAGGCCCGCCACATCCACGGCCACGGGATTTTCACCGGTGGAACGGATGGCCAGGCCCAGGGAGGTCTTATACAGCACGAAGATGGACACGGGAATGAGGATATAGGCCATGTAGGTGAGGATATTCTGCTGGAAGAAGATCTCCCCGATGAAGGGGATCTTGCTCAGCAGAGGAATGGACAGCTTCGGCAGAGTGTCGATCTGCAGGGGGGTGGTGGGGACGCCAAAGAGCACACGCTGGAAGTAGGAGCAGATGCCCACGGCCAGGATGTTCATGGCAGTGCCGGTGACCACCTGCTGCTGCCCCAGGGTCACGGTGACAAAGGCATACAGCAGAGCCATCAGGCCGCCCAAGGCAATGGCCAGCAGCAGGCCCACCAGGAGACTGCCGGACAGATACGTGCCCACAAAGCCGCCCCAGGCGCCGATGAGGAATATGCCCTCAATGGCGCAGATCATCATGCCTGTACGCTCAGCGTAAACCTCCGCCAGGGCGCCCAGCAGCAGGGGCGTGCTCATCATAATGGCGCGGGTGAGAATATTGACCATAGATCATACACCTGCCTTTCTTATCATGGCCTTTTTCTTCTTGACGTCCATGGCGTAGCGAACGGCGTAGGAGATGATCACGCAGATCATCACAATGCCCTCAATAAGCTCGATAATGCTGGCGGGGATATTCAGCCCCGGCAGGCGGCCCATGGTGGTGCCCATTACGTTCAGAAAGCCGAAAAGAATAGAGGCGAAAATGCAGCCCAGGGGGTTGCCGTTGGCGAGAATGGCGATGCCGATGCCGTAGGAGCCGATGGAAGCATTGAAATCCCGCAGCAGCATGTGCTGCACGCCGTTGATCTCCGTAAGACCCGCCATACCGGCCAGACCGCCGGCAATCATGAAGCTGATGACGTAGATCTTGCCGGAGCTGATACCGCCCAGACGGGAGGCATCGGCATTTTTGCCCACAGCACGGATCTGGAAGCCCAGCTGCGTCTTGTTCAGCAGAATCCACGCGGCCACGGCGGCGGCCACGGCGATGAGAAAGCCCAGGTGGACCCGGGTGCCGGGGATGATATTGGGGAGATAGGCAGAGGAGGAGATGGCATCCGTCTGCATATACTCCGCCTTGGTCTCCTGCAGCGAGGTGCGCAGCAGATAGTCCATAAAGTTGGTGATGACATAGGTGCTCATCATACTCACCAGGAACTCATTGGCATGGAATTTTGCCTTGGCTCCGCCGATGAGGCCGCCTACGGCCGCACCGCCGGCAAAGGAGCCCAGCAGCACCAGCAGGAGCAGCAGCCAGGTGGGCAGACTATCCTGCAGGCCCAGAGACAGGGCCACGGCGATGATGGCGCCCATGGCGAACTGGCCCTGAGCACCGATATTAAAGAGATTGGCGTTGTAGGTAAAGGCAAAGGCCAGGGAGGTGAAGATAAGAGGGGTGGCCTTCACCAAAATCTCGCCCAGGTTATATTGATCGGTGACGATTTTCCCCAGGGCCTGGCCGCACACGTCCAGGGGGTTCACCTTCATGAACAGCAGCAGAAGACCGCTGATGACCAGGCCGATGACCACGGCGGTGATATTATACAGAAGAACATTGCTTTTCGACCTCATGCGGTTTGCACCTCCTCCTCCAGCGGGACACCGGCCATCAGCAGGCCGATCTGCTGGGTGGTGAGTTGACCATTACGGTAAATGCCCATAAATTTGCCGCCGTGCATGACGGCGATGCGGTCGCACAGCTCAAAAATCTCCGACAGCTCCGTGGAGATCAGGAGCACTGCCTTTTGGTTGGCCTTTTCCTCCAGGATCACATGGTGGATGCGGTCCACTGCGCCCATATCCAGGCCACGGGTGGGCTGATTCAGGATCAGCAGACGGGAGGCCAGGTCCACCTCCCGGCCCAGGACCACCTTCTGCTGGTTGCCGCCGGAGAGGCTGCCGGCGGTATCGTGGCAGTCGTTGGCCTTGACCCGGTGATTTTCAATGAGCCGGTTGGTATAGCTGTCCAGCTTTTCCCGGCGAATAAAGCCATGGTTGAACCAACCCTTGTCGAAGCAGCGCTTGAGCAGAATATTCTCCGAAAGGGTCATATCCATGACCATGCCGTCCCGATACCGGTCCACGGGGACATAGCCGATGCCGCAGGCGTTGCGGCGGCGGATGCTGGCGCCGGTGATGTCCTGTCCGGACAGGAGGATCTGTCCGGCGGTGGGCTTTTTCAGACCGCAGATGACATCGCACAGGTCATCCTGGCCGTTGCCGCTGACACCGGCGATGCCGAAGATCTCCCCCTGGCGGATGGTAAAAGAAATGCCGCTGAGCAGGGGGGCGGCGTGCTTTTCCTGCAGGGAGACGTCCCGGAGCGTCAGCACCGGATCGCCGGTGCAATCCTTTTGGTCACGGGCGGGGGGCACGATCTCCTGGCCGATCATCAGGCGGGCCAGCTGCTGCTCGTTGGTGTCTGCCCGGCGGACCTCATCCACTACCACGCCGTTGCGCATGACTACGATGCGGTCGGCCACCTCCATGACCTCCTTCATCTTATGGGTGATGAAGACCACACTGCTACCCTTGGAGGTGAAATCCTTGATAAACTGCATGAGATGCTCGGACTCCTGGGGGGTCAGGACGGCGGTGGGCTCGTCCATGATGAGGACACCGGCGTTGATATAAAGAGCCTTCAGGATCTCGACCTTTTGCTGCTGCCCCACGGCCAGCTCGCCCACCGGGCGGTCCATAGGCACGTCAAAGCCGTATTCCTTGGCAATTTTTTCCAATTTTTTATTGTGGTCCTTCAGAGAGATGTATCCGTGGACACTGCCCAGGATAATATTTTCCGCAGCGGTGTGGGTGGGCACCAAAGAGAAGTGCTGCTGGATCATGGCGATGCCCCGGGCCATGGCATCGGCGGGATTCTTGATCTGCACCTGCTGGCCGCGGATGAAAATTTCACCCTCATCCAGGCCATATAGGCCGTACAGAATCTTCATAATGGTGCTTTTTCCGGCGCCGTTTTCGCCCAGCAGCGCCAGCACCTCCCCCTCGCCTACGGTGAGGGATACATCTTTGTTGGCAATGACCTTTGCAAAACATTTGGTCACATGCCGCATTTCTACAACGGGAATAGCCATATATTTCCTCCAGCTTCCTTGGATAGCCTGCTGGCCTGCTTTTTTTGAGCAGGCCAGCAGGCAGGACGAAACCTTATATGTAAGGGCGATGAGAGAGCTTAGTCAAACAGAGCCTTCAAATCCACCTTGCCGGCCTTCAGATCAGCGACAGCCTGGTCGCAGGCGGTCTTGGCCTCGGCGGGGCAGTTATCGGTGTAGACGGGGAAGTAAACATTCTCGGGCACGCCCACTTCTACGATCTGGTGACCGGCCAGCTTGCCGGCCAGGAACTGATCGATGGCCCAGACGTACATGGTGGCATAGTCAAAGTCGATGGAGGCCACAACGGTCTTGGGGTCGATGGTGGTCTGGTCGGAGGAGTAACCCACGACCTTGGCGCCCTTCTCCACGGCACCGTTGATGACACCCAGGCCCAGCTCATTGGCATACACGAACATCACGTCCGCACCGTTATCGATCATATTCTCGGACATTTGCTTGCCCAGGGCCACGTCGGTCCAGCTGTTGGAATAGGCCAGGTTGTAGCTGGCATTGGCAATGCCGCGGTCCTTGGCGATGGAAACGGCGGTCTTGCCGTATACGGCCATCAGGTCCTTCATGGCCTGGTTGGGGTCGCCGCCGATGAGGCCGAACTGGCCGTTGGCGGTGATGTGGCCGGCGATGACGGCGGCCAGGTAGGAGGCCTCATACTCCTTGGGGAACAGGGGGCAGAGGTTGTCGGCGTCGCACTTGGAGCCGTTGACGACCATGAAGCGGGTGTTGGGATAGTTGGCGGCTACGCTGGAGGCAGCCTCGTCAAACTGGGAGCCGGCGGCCATGATGATGTCATAGCCACGCTCGGCATACTCGCGGAAGGTGGACTCAAAATCGGCTTCCTTCACGGACTCCACATACTCCATCTTGGTGCCCAGCTTCTCGTTGCAGGCCACAACGCCGGCGTAGTTAGATGCGTTCCAGCCCTGATCATTGATCTCGCCGGGCAGCAGCAGAACGATCTTCAAATCGGCAGCGGTCTTGGCGCCGCCCTTCTTGTCATCGTTGTTTTTGCTGCCGCAGGCAGTGAGGGTGGCCATCAGCATTACAGTGGCCAGAATGAAAGCGATAATCTTTTTCATGTCAATCCTCCTTTAAATTTCCACACTGGTTTTAGACAGAATGGTATAATCCTATTGTAAAAAATTTGGAGAAATTGGTCAATGCGACAATTTTTCTATTTTGTTGAAAATGTTACGATACCGAAATGAAACACACGGGAATATGCCCGGGCGGCCGGCGGCGCTTTTTCATGGGCAGAGAAATGATACAATTCTGTTCGCGCTCTGCGCGAGAATGAGAAAAAAATTGCGCAGACAGATTTTTTCCGCGAAAACGGGCGTTTCTTGGCAAAAACTTTATGGGCTGCAGGTGTATAATACGGCATCATGAAAAAGTGGGGAGGCGCAGATATGGATATTTTTAAGGAGCTGCAGGAAGAAGGTGTGGATGCGGCACTGCTGGAGGAGATCCAGCGGTTTCGCCAGGCACATCCGGCGCCCCGGGAGGCGGCGGAGCGTGTTCCCCAGCCACGGTATCTCTACTATGGACGGGAGATTTGGGAGAGCGCGGCGGCGGCTCTGCTGTGTGGGGAGCATCTGCTGCTGGCGGGACCTAAGGCCACGGGCAAAAACGTCCTGGCGGAGAACCTGGCAGCGGTGTTCGGCCGGCCGGTTTGGGATGTGTCCATGTATGTGAATGTGGATGCGGCGGCTCTCATCGGCGCCGATACCCTCCGGGGCGGACAGGTGGAGTTCCGGGAGGGGCCGGTGAGCAAGTGCGCCCGACTGGGCGGCTTTGGCGTGCTGGACGAGGTGAACATGGCGAAAAACGAGGCCCTGGCGGTGCTGCATGCCACGCTGGATCACCGACGGGTCATTGACGTGCCGGGCTATGAACGGATCCACCTGGATGAAGCCACCCGCTTTATCGGCACCATGAACTACGGCTATGCCGGCACCCGGGAGCTTAATGAGGCACTGGTGTCCCGGTTTGTGGTGCTGGATATGCCCGTCATCTCCGACGAGAATCTGAAAAAGCTCCTGCGCCGCAGCTTTCCTACCTTGAAGGATCAGTGGGCGGAGCAATTCACGGCGCTGTTTCGGGATTTGCGGCAGAAGTGTGACAGCGGCGAAATCTCCACCAAGGCACTGGATCTGCGGGGCTTGCTGTCGGCTCTGCACCTGATGGAAAAGGGCATCTGCGCCGGGCAGGCCCTGCGTCTGGGCGTTATCAACAAGGCCTTTGAGCCCTTTGAACAGCAGCTGGCGGCAGACACGGTCTGGGCGAGGATCCCGGAGAAGGCGGATCGGGCCCAGCTGTTTGGGGACTGACTATGGACCGGGAAGAACTGCAAAGCCGCCGGGCCTATAACCAAATTTGGAATGGCGCCGGGCGCTACGACCTGCACCCGGAGGAGGCGGCGTTCGACGACCAGGGAGACGCCGAGCTCTACATAAACACGATCATGGGCCTGGCCTATGGCCTGTATGATTTTTCACGCTTTCAGCCTATGCTGCACAGCTTTCAGCTGCAGCAAAAGGGTGGGCTATATACGGACGTGTTCTGGCTGGGCATGGAGCATGCGGTGTTTGCCCGGGCCGGGAAAACGCGGCCTGCCCTGGCGGGTCTGCGGCGGGAATATGCCCAAAGGACTTTGGCCCGGCCCCATCCCCAGGACCCTCGGGAAAGTGCTGAGAGCCTCCGGGCCGCCTGGGCCCGCCGCGTTCTCACCGGAGAGGAGCCCCAGGACCCATGGCTGCGGCAGGTGCTGGCGGCCCTGGAATTTGACCCGAGGTGGAACGAGCAGAAAATCATAGATCGAACGGAGGAGCTGCTGTTTACATTCTTTCGCCGGGCCCGCCGCAGCGTTACCGACCGCCAGTGGGCGGCCTTCGCCGGGCGGAGCATCGTCGGCAGGGGCGGCGGCGTCCGCCTGATCCGTCCCAACGCCCTCCGGGCCCTGGGACGGGGCGACCCCAGCGAAAGCGGCGGGGTCGGCGCCGGAAAGACCATGCGCCTGCTGAGCTTCCTCCAGGGCAAAACGCCGGAGCCCATCCTGCGCCGCTATGTGGAGGACTGCTTCGGCACGTCCATGCTCACCCCCTCGCAGCTGGCGGAGGCGGAGCGGGAGCTGTGCACGGGGGTACACCGGAACTGCCGGCTGCACTTTACCAGAGGAACGCCGCCGGAGCATCCCGTCAGTGCAGACGCCGCCTGGGATGCGGAAAGCTTTCAGCGGCAGAGGGAGAAAAACCGGGCGTACTATCAGAAAAACCTTCTGCAAAACCGTCTGACAATTGCCCAGCTCACCCAAAAACTGCAGAACACCCTGCTGCTGCAGCAGGACGAGGACACCTCCCTGGGCCGCGTGGGGCGGCTGCGGGGGGATGTGGCCTGGCAGGCGGCGGCATTGGGCGAGCAGCGGATCTTTACCCGCCGCAGCGACAGCCAGCCCGGGGAGCTGTCCGTGGATATTCTGCTGGACGGCTCTGCCTCCCAAAACCGCCAGCAGGAAAAGCTGGCCGCCCAGGCCTATATCATCGTGGAGAGCCTCAGCCGGTGCCGCATTCCGGTGCGGGTCACGGCGTTTTGCTCCGTCAGCGGGTGTACGGTTCTGCGGATTTTGCGGGACTATGACAAGCCGGAGGAGAATGACCGGGTCTTTGACTATGTGGCTGCCGGGTGGAACAGGGACGGCCTGGCGCTGCGGGCTATGGCCTGGCTTATGCGCAAGGCGGTGAGCCAAAACCGCCTGCTGCTGGTTTTATCCGATGCCAGCCCCAATGACGACCAGCGTATTCCTGTGGGGGCGCTGCCTCTGGGGGGATACAGCTACAGCGGCAAGCGGGGCGTGGATGATACCGCCCAGGAGACGGGGATCCTGCGCCGCCGGGGCATCCGGCCTGTGTGCATCTTCACCGGCAGCGACCGGGAGCTGCCCGACGCCCGGAAAATTTACGGCCAGGCTATGGAGCGCATCCCATCCATCGGCTGGTTTGCCGATGCCGTGAGCCGGCTGCTGTGCAGGCAGCTGCGGCAGGGATGAAGGGCAGAATTAAATACAGAAAAACCGGTGCCCTCCGCATATTTGCGGAGGGCACCGAGGTTTACATGGCCTGTGCAAGGCCCTTGACGATAGACGCAGATTTTTTTGAGAAAATAGAGCAGTCCCCCGGTGAAAGGCGGGGGACTGCTCCTGTTAGGAAAATATTTGAGGAGAGAAAAATCTTTAGCTGTTCATGGACAGCTTCTTAGCTGCACGCTTCTTGCCGTACAGGCAGCAGGCGACCACATAGGCCACGGCGCAGGCCACGCCGATGATGTAGGCAATGGTCCAGGGGATGTTGAAGCCGATGTGTGCGTTGGCGATGTAGGTGACGCAGATGAAGGCGTACCAGCCGCCGGGGATCATGGGCATCCAGGCCCACTTTGCCTTGCCGTTTTCAAACATCCACACGGCGATGCACATCAGGGCGAACAGAGCCAGGGTCTGGTTGGCCCAGGCGAAGTAGCGCCACAGGATCATGAAGCCGTTGGAGTTGACCTTGGCCCAAACCAAAATGGCGATGACCAGGATGAAGATGGGCAGAGCCAAACGGATACGCTTGCCGTTGGTGGATTGGTCGATGTGCAGGGTCTCGGACAGGCTCAGACGCAGAGCACGCAGAGCCGTATCACCGGAGGTGATGGGCAGAACGATAACGCCCAGCAGAGCGATGATGCCGCCCACATGGCCCAGCAGGTACTTACACACCACGCCCACGGTACCGGTGGCCAAAGAGGCGTTGGGCTCCTGCAGAGCCAGGTTGTACACGCCCATAGCGCCGGCAGCCCAAACCATGGCGATGAAGCCTTCCAGCACCATCATGTTATAGAAGGTGTTGCGGCCCTCCTTCTCGCTCTTCATAGTGCGGGAGATGATGGCCGTCTGAGTGGAATGGAAGCCGGAAAGGATGCCGCAGGCCACCGTCACGAAGAAGATGGGCAGGAAGTGTCCCTTTTCGAAGTAGGAGGCATAGGTGAAGGTGCCCACAGCGCCGTCAGCGCCGGTCAGGCTCAGCACGGGAGCGGCCCAGCTGTCCCAGATGTTCAGCAGGGGGAAGCCCTTGACAAAGATGCCGATGAACACGCCGATGGCGGAGAACAGCAGGATGCCGCCGAAGATGGGGTAGATCTTGCCGATGATGGCGTCGATGGGGAACACGGTGGCGATCAGGTAGTACAGGAAGATGGCGCCATAGATGACCCACGTGGAAACAGAGGTGGCCTTGCCGTCAAAGCCGAACAGCTGCGTGGCGGCAATGTCGCCGGGGGTGTAGATGAACACGGCACCCACCAGCAGCAGCATAATGCACACGAAGATATTATAGAACTTATAAATGCCCTTGGGGGAATAGCGGCGGATCATCTCGGGCATCTGGGTGCCGCCGTCACGCAGGCAGATCATGCCGGAGAAGTAGTCGTGCATAGCGCCGCCGATGATGTTGCCGATGGGAATGGTCAAAAATGCGATGGGCCCGAACAGAATGCCCTGGATGGGCCCGATGATGGGGCCGGTACCGGCAATGTTCAGCAGGTTAATCAGGCTGTTCTTCCAGCCCTTCATGGGGACAAAGTCCACGCCGTCTTCCTTGGTGTAGGCGGGGGTCTTGCGATCATCAGGACCGAACACCTTTTCACAGAAGCGACCGTACAGTGCGGCACCGCCGATCAAGATGACCAAGCCAATAATGAATGTTGCCACAAAAACACACTCCTTTGTAAAAGCAATTTCTCTTTTTTACATTTTTCGACATCCGGATCGTCAAAATTTGATGCTCAAACTATAGCACTATTTCCCGTAAAGTTGTCGTTAATGAAAGAAAACAAAAATAAAAATGTCATATATAAAACGATGCACTTTGTTAATTCTTACCGCTAAAGGAAATTCTCACAAAGTGTTAGGACGGGCCAAAATCTAAAAGCGCAAAGATTTCTTAAAATAATTTAGAGCAATAATAAAAACTTTTAGGACATCTGCTTATGGGGGCGGAAAAGCGGCTCGCGCTGAAAAAAGTGAATGCCACTGCAGGCTTTTGCGGAGAAAAAATCGCGCGCACAGAGACTGCACTGACGGCTTGAGGGGGCGCTGCCACGCATTATGGGTTGGGAAAGGGCGGCTGGGCGGTATACACGGTTTTATAGCGCTGGGAGAGGGCCTCCCAGTTGATCAGCGGCAGCGCCGCCTCCACATAGGCTGTTCGGTCATTGCCATAGGTGAGGGCGTAGGCGTGGCGGTACAGGTCCAGGCAGAATAGGGGAAAAAGGGGCAGGGCCGTGGCCTGACCCGGGGTGAACAGCAGCCGCAGCCGCCCACAGCGATCCGACAGCAGCCAGGTATAGCCCTCCCGCTGGTCCGACAGGCTCAGGTGGCGTAGGGCGCGCAGAAAGTCCTCCATGGAGCCGAAGCAGCGGTCAATGGCCCCGGTGAGGGCGGCCTCGGGCAGGGTAGACCGGGCAGGGGCCAGGGAGGGGAAATACAGTGTGTGGTTATATACGGCCCCGCCGTGCTCCAGCACATCCTCCCGGATGGCGCAGGGCAACCGGTCCGGATGGAGCAGCAGCTGCGGGAGAGGCTGCTTCTGCAGGGCAGGATAGGGCTGCAGAGTACAGTTGAGGGCATCTGCATGGCTGGCGAAAATCTTATCGTGGTGGGTCATGATGGTGGCCCGGTTCAGATTCGGCTCCAGGGCGCCGGTGGGATAGGGCAGACGGGGGAGCGTGTAGGGGAAGGTCATGGACAGCGCATCCTTTCCGAATATTAATTTCGGTTTCAGTATATGCGCCCCTTGACAAAAGATGATGGGGAGGGCAAAATGGACGGTGAAAAGGAGGTGCGGTATCATGCGCAGAAAAGATAAAGAGCGGGACGCCGCTTTTGCCTGGCAGGTGATGGCGGAGGCGCCCTATGCCACGCTGTCCCTGGTGGACGGGGAGGGCAGGCCCTACGCCGTTCCGGTGTCCCAGGGAGCCTGTCCGGAGAAAAACTGCATTTACATCCACTGCGCTCTGGCGGGGAAAAAGTTTGAGATATTCGAAAACGGATGCCCGGCGGTGATGAGCGCCGTGTCCCGGGCAGAGATTGTGCCGGATCAGTACACGGTGGCTTACGCATCTGCCATAGCCGGGGGGCGCTTGGAGATTATAGTGGATCCGGAGGAACGGATGCACGCCATGGCGGTGCTGTGCCGGCAGTTTGACCCTGCCGCCGGGGAGAAGTATGTGGGCTGTATGCAGCGTATGGGCGCAAGAACCTGCCTGGTGCGTCTGGCTGTGGAGGAGATCACCGGAAAAGAGGGCAAGGGCGACGATTGAAAAAAATTGCTTTCCCTCCCGGGAAAGCAATTTTTTCAGTCTCAGCGTGTTGAAAAACTCACCCCTTGTCATTCTGAGCCAGTGACCGACGTCACTGGTGTGAGAATCCGTTACCCAAATACGACAAATCTACATGAAAACGCAACATTTTCTGCATTTAGAAACGGATTGCCACGCCAGTCTGCGGACTGGCTCGCAATGACAGGCTTTTTTCAGTCTGTAAAGTCGTGGGGATGCTCTGCGGCCAGGACGGCTGAGGGATCGGCCTCCCACAGGCGCAGGAGCTTTTCTGCCAGGATCTTGGAAAAACCGGCCAGCAGCGCCGACTCCATCACCAGGCACCGGGCCACGCCGTCTGTCCCGGCATCCGGGACGCACAGATCCTGCCAGCTCTGCTGGATCTGCCGGTTGAAGAGCAGGGCAATGCCCCGGAATTTGCCGCTGTAGTCCTCATAGATCTGCCGCACGGACTCCGGCCCGTCCTGCCCGTCCGCCAGCTCCCAGGGGATGATCTTCTGCACCTGGCTGATGCCGATGGATTGCTTCAGGGTAAGGATCATGATAAGGTAGCAGATGTGAACCCGGTAATACTTCCGCTTTACCGGGGCGGGCATCAGCTTCAGACGCACGTAGTTATTGATGGCGGAGGCCGTGACGATGCGCTCCTTTTCCTCATTCACCGGAGGGATGAAGCTGAGATATCGCTCCAGCAGAAGCACCACCTGGTCCATGTACAGGCCAAAATCCGGGATGGACTCCCACTGGGGCAGGTGATAGTCGGTTATGTACTGATCCCACCGCTGCAGCTTGTGGGCAATGAGGGATTTATCGTAGGACATAATGCCACCTCCATAAAAGCACAATTATTATAACAGCAAATCTGCACGGATACAATAGGAAAAAGAGCGTTGACAGGGCAGATGTAATATGCTATATTATTAAAAACGATATAGCCGGTAAAAAACGGCTGACAGAAAGGGGCGAAAGCCATGGCTTGTGCGTACATTTACGGGGACTCCCTGCTCAAGGCCACGGTGCCGGATGAGCAGTTTCGCTATCATTTTCACCTGCCGGAGGTGATGGAGCGGTACAGCGGGCGGCAGACGGAGGTGGTGAACCGCTCCAAAATGGGTGCGACCATCCGCAAGGGGCAGGCTCTGCTGGAGCACGACCTGCAGCGGGGCATGCAGGCGGATTACGCCCTCATTGCCTACGGCGGCAACGACAGCGATTTCGATTGGGACGCCGTGCAGGACAGCCCCCGGGAGAGCCATCTGCCCCGGACCACGCTGGCGGACTTCAAGCAGATCCTGCTGCAGATGCTGCGCCAGCTGAAGGACAAGGGCGTGCAGCCGGTGCTTATGACCCTGCCGCCCATTGACGCCCAGCGGTATCTGGACTTTCTATGCCGGAATGGGCGCAGCAAGGAGCGCATCATGGATTGGCTGGGGGACACCCAGCATATTTACCGGCACCAGGAGCTGTATTCGGACACCGTGGCGCGCCTGGCCTATGAGACCGGGACACCGCTCATCGGGGTGCGGGAGATATTTTTGGGCGAAAAGCGTCTGCCGGGACTGATTTCGGCCGACGGCATCCACCTGACAATGGACGGCTATACAAAACTGTTTGACACGCTGGCAGGCTGGCTGCGCGGCGCTGTGATATGAAAAGGAGACAAAATGGTACAGATATTTACGGATACGGCAGCTAATCTGCCCATGAAGCTGCTGGAGGAATACGGCATCCGCACGGTGCCCCTGAGCTATGAGGTGGACGGCGTGGAGCCGGACTACAGCATCGAATTCAACGGCCCTGCCTTTTATGAGGCGATGCGCAGAGGCGCATCGGTCAAGACCTCCATGGTCAATCCCGAGCAGGCTGCCCGGGCCATAGAGGAGAGCCTGCAGGCGGGGATGGACGTGCTGTATCTGGGCATCTCCGGCGGCATCAGCGGCAGCTGCTGGGGCGTGGGTGTGCAGTGCAGGGAGCTGGAGGAAAAGTACGGCTCCGGCCGCATCGCCGTGTTGGATACCCGGGGCGCCTCCCTGGGCGAGGGGCTGGTGGTCATTGAAACGGCCCGGCTTGCCAAAGAGGGCAGGAGCCTTGGGGAACTGGAGGATTTTGCCAAGAGCCGCTGCGCAAGGATGCAGCAGTTCTTCGTGGTGGACGACCTGAAATACCTGCACAAGGGCGGGCGTATCTCCGGCGGCGCACGCTTGGCCGGTACGCTGCTGCAGGTGAAGCCCATTCTCCGGGGTAACGAGGAGGGCAAGATCGTGGTGTACGACAAGGTTCGGGGTAAGAAAAAGGCCCTGGAGGCTTTGGCGGAGATATACGACAAGACCGTGGACGACCGGGGGACACCCATCGGTATCGCCCATGCCGATGCACCCGCCGATGCGCTGCACCTGCAGAATCTGCTGCGGGACAGGGGCGCCGAGGGAGAGATCACCCATGTGTGCTATGAGCCGGTTACCGGCGCCCATGTGGGCCCGGGGACGGTGGCCCTGTTCTTCTACGGCAAAGCGTGGAGATAAGAAACGGGCGAAAATTCCTTTGGAATTTTCCGACAAAGAGGCTGAAACAAGGGAGCCGCTCTCACAAGAGCGGCTCCCTTGTTTCAGCGTGTCGATAAAGCCTCGCAGAGTTTGCCGCCCGCAGGCGGCAAAGCATTGAGATCATTTTCTCTCGCGACATGTGCGTGAGAGAAAATACCGCTCAGGCTGCCAGTGTGGAATTTTGAGCCAAGGGCTCAAAATTATGCGCGCAGCAGGCTGCGAGCCTTTTGTCGGAAAAACCCGGAGGGTTTTTCGACAGTCTCAAAAAAGGGATCCGCTCTTGTAAGAGCGGATCCTTTTTTTTTAATTTGGTTCAGCCGGTGAGGCCGATGATGAAGATGGCCAGGATCATAAGGGGCAGCACGATCATAAACAGCCACCGCATCCAGCCGGCTACCTTCATGCCCTTGCCGGCATTGGCTTCGGCCTGGTAGTTTTTAAAGCCCCAGCCCCAACGGGACACACAGAAGAGCAGGTATATCAGCGACCCAAGAGGCAGCAGAATACTGCTGACCAGGAAGTCCTCGCTGTCCAGCACATCCCGGCCGCCGATGGGGTGGAAGTCGCTGAGCACATTGTAGCCCAGCACACAGGGGACGCTGGCGATGAGGATGATAACGCCGTTTATCAGCGCAGCCTTCTTGCGACTCCAGCCGAACAGGTCCATGCAGGAGGACATGATGTTCTCGATGACCGCAATGACCGTGGAGAAGGAGGCAAAGGTCATGAACAGGAAGAATAGCGATCCCCACACGCGGCCCCCGGCCATATTGGTGAACACATTGGGCAGGGTGACGAAGATCAGGCTTGGACCGGAGGTTACCTCCACGCCGTAGCTGAAGCAGGCAGGGAAGATGATGATGCCCGCCATGACGGCCACAAAGGTATCCAGCCCGCATATGCGGGCGCCCTCACTGAGCAGCGTGTGGTCCTTACTCATATAGCTGCCGAAAATCTCCATGGCAGCGATGCCCAGGCTCAGGGTGAAAAACGCCTGATTCATGGCCGCGGCAATGACATTGCCCAGACCTACGGAACGCACATTGTCCATGTTGGGCACCAGATAGAAGGCAATGCCCTCCTTGGCCCCGGGGAGGGTGAAGCTGTGAATGGCCAGCACCAGGATCAGCACCAGCAGAGCGGTCATCATCACCTTGCTGACCCGCTCCAGACCCTTCTGCACGCCGATGCTGCACACCAGCACGCCGGCGGCCACTGTAATAACCATCCACAGTCCCATTTCGGTGGGGCTGGCCAGCATATCACTGAATACCTGGCCGCTGACCTCGGCGGCCATGCCGGGGGTAAAGACACCGGTGACGAACTTGAAGAAGTAGTCCAGCATCCAGCCGGACACAGTGGTATAGTACATCATCAGCAGGCAGCAGCCGATGATGGCGAACCAGCCGTGAATGTGCCACTTGCTGCCGGGCTTTTCCAGGGCCTTATAGGCAAGCACCGCACTTTTGCGGCTGGCGCGGCCCACGGCCAGCTCCATGGTCAGCACCGGCAGGCCCAGCACCACCAGCATGACGAGGTAGACCAGCACAAAAAATCCACCGCCGTTCTGCCCCACCACAAAGGGAAAGCGCCACACATTGCCGATGCCGATGGCGCACCCGGCACTCACCAGCAGGAAGCCCAGACGGGACTTAAAAGATTCGCGTTCCATGATTCTCTCCTCCAGTTTTGGGCGGCCAATAGGACCGCCCGTTAAAAAAGCGTTATGAATGTACTATAAGGGGCGGACGGACTTTTGTCAACCGTTGTGATGAACAAAAAGCGGCACAGCGGACATTCTTCGGGGAGAAAGGCGGAATCAGGGGAATTGCCGATGGGACGTCCGGCGGTGAGGACCCGACGGCGAAAAATCCCCCCTGCAGCCCGATGGCTGCAGGGGGGATGACGCTGCCAATGGAGCAGGGCTTCAGGTGCCGTTATCGGATCAATTCTGAAGTGCCAGGGCCCACTGGGAGTACTTTTCGATGTTCGTGTCCCGCTCCTCGGCGTCCTTGCCCAGGGTGAGGATATAGACCTTGATCTTGGGCTCTGTGCCGGAGGGGCGTACCAGGATTACGGTGCCATCAGCCAGGGTGTAGCGCAGAACATTGCTGCCCTTCAGCTCCGAGGCAGTAACCTGCCCGGTTGTACAATCGAAAATGGTACCGTCCTTATAATCTGTGCGCGCCGTGACGGCTACGCCCGCAATTTCCGTGGGAGGCACGTCCCGCAGGTTTTTCATCAGGGCAGCCATCTTTTCCAGACCGTCCAGGCCGGGCATCACCAGGTTGTGAGTCTTTTCGCCATAGTAGCCGTACTTTTCGTACAAGGCCTGGAGAGCGTCAAACAGGGTCATGCCCTGGCTCTGGCACCAGGCGGCCATCTCCGTCAGCAGCAGGGAGGCGGTGACGGCATCCTTGTCCCGGACATAGTCACCCAGCATATAGCCGTAGCTCTCCTCATAAGAGAACACCACCTTGCCCAGGCCCTGGCTCTCCAGCTGCTGCTTCTTCTCGGCCATGAACTTAAAGCCCGTGAAGGTATCATAGCATTTGACGCCGTGGGCCTCCGCCACCCGGCGGGCCATCTCAGTGGTGACAATGGTCTTGAGCAGGACGGCGTTCTTGGGCAGCTTGCCGCTGCGGGCCATGGCACCCAGCAGATAATCTGCCAGCAGCACACCGGTCTGGTTACCGGACACGGGCACAAAGCGGCCACCCTTATTGCGCACCAGGATACCCACCCGGTCGCTGTCCGGATCAGTGCCGATGATGAAGTTGGCACCCACCCGGTCCGCCAGGGCAATGGCCAGGTAGAAGCCCTCCGGATTCTCCGGATTGGGGGAGACCACCGTGGGGAAGGAGCCGTCCAGCACCATCTGCTCAGGCACGCAGTGCAGGTGCTTCACACCCAGATCCCGCAGAGCCTGGGGAACCAGCTTCCAGCCGCAGCCGTGGAAGGGGGTGTAGACCACATGGAAGGTATCCGCCACCTTGGCAACACATTCCCGGTCATTGACCATGGCCATGACGTTTTCCATGAAGGCGTTGTCGGTTTCCTCCCCCATGAGCTCAATGTGCCCGGCGGCCTTGGCTTCATCAAAGGGCATGGTCTTTACGCCGGTGAAGATGTCGATCTTCTCCAGCTCCCGGGCGATGGCATCGGCGTGCTGGGGGGGCAGCTGGGCGCCGTCGGACCAGTAGACCTTGTAGCCATTATACTCCTTGGGGTTGTGGCTGGCGGTGATGTTGATGCCCGCCTGGCAGCCGTAGTGCCGCACGGCAAAGCTAAGCTCCGGAGTGGGGCGCAGGGACTCAAAAATCCGCACATGGATGCCGTTAGCGGCGCAGACTTCGGCGGCGGCCCGGGCAAACTCCATGCTATGGTGGCGGCAATCCATGCAGATGGCAACGCCCTTGTCCATGGCGGCAGAGCCTTCAGCGCAGATGACATTGGCAAAGCCTTGAGTGGCCCAGCGGATGACATAGATATTCATCTGGTGCAGGCCCATCTTCATGGTGCCCCGCAGGCCGGCGGTGCCGAACTCCAGAGGGCCGTAGAATCGGCTCTCGATCTCCTTGTCGTCATCTGCAATGGCGGCCAGCTCTGCCCGCTCGTCTTCGGTGATGGCATCGCTGCGGAGCCATTTCAGATATTCTGCTTTGTAGTCGATCATGCTATAAAATCTCCTTTCCGTTTTGCTATGAAGGTTAAGAATTATCCTCGTCAAAAACCGGCTCTGCCTGGAGCAGGGCCCGGGCCTCCTCCAGCCGGGAGGCGGGGACATAGAGGTCGGCTCCATAGCCGGAAAAGCCGCTGATGACCTTGCCCGCGCCGCCCTCCTTGGCGTAATACTTAAAGCAGGGAATGCCGCAGGATATCAAAAAAGAAATGGTCACATCCGATTCGGCAGGGGAGTCAAAGGTGGACGTCAGCAGCACGGCCTTTTCCTTTTCGCCCTTTTCGTCCACCGGCCAGGCCAATTCCTCCTTACGAAAGCGCCAGCCGGAGGAGAGATCGTCCCAAAAATTCTGCGGGAGCTCGCCGCTTCGCGCGGTTTCCGCGGCAGCCAACATATCAAACTCGTTCATCACAAAACCTCCCATATGCTTCATTCGATTATTTGTGGTATTTCGTACCCTGTTGGATCTGAAAAGTGCGGTAGATCTGCTCCAGGAGCATGACCCGGGCCAGGTGATGGGGGAAGGTCATGGGGGACATGGACAGACGCCAATCTGCCCGGCGCTTCAGCTCCTCACTGAGGCCCACGCTGCCGCCGATGAGAAAGGTAACTTGGGTACTGCCGGAAACCGCCAGCTGCTGCATTTTGCGGCTCATTTCCTCGCTGGAGCAGGGGCTGCCCTCGATGCACATGGCCACCAATGCGCCGCCCCTGGGGAGCTTTGCACTTATGGCGGCGGCCTCCGTGTCCAGAGCCTGCTGGATCTGGGCGGGGGAGGGCTCCTCCGGCAGCTTGCTCTCCGGCAGCTCGATGACCTCTAATTTGCAGCAGCGCTGCAGGCGCTTGGTGTACTCTGCCACAGCGTCCAGGTAGAATTTTTCCTTCAGCTTGCCTACGCACAGGACGGTTATTTTCTGCATGGCGCACCCTCCGCTATATAGGCTTCACTGCACTCGCCTCGGGGGGCGGCGGTGAGCCGGACTCCCTCGAATCCGCCGCAGCGCAGGGCATAGCCTACAGTATCCAGGGCCCGGACCGGGGTATTATTCTCCCTGCTTAAATGCACCAGGACAAACTGCCGGGTGCCGCGGTCCGCCATGCGGCAGGCAAACTCCGCCGCTGCATCGTTGGACAGATGGCCGCGGTCGCCTAATATCCGCCGTTTCAGGGGATAGGGATAGGGCCCGCTTTGCAGCCACTGCACATCGTGGTTGCTCTCCAGCAGCAGCAGCTCCACCCCGGCCAGGGTTGCCTCGGCCTCCGGCGTTACATAGCCCGTGTCCGTTAGGATCCCGGCGGAGGCGCCGCCGCAATCAAAGCGATAGTCCATGCTGCCCGGGGTATCATGGGAGGTGGCAAAGGCCGTCACGGTCAGGGAACCGAAGACCTGTGCATCCCCGGGGCATAGGGGCCGCAGCAGAGAGGCGCTGCCCGGTATCTGCCGCAGCAGGGCGGCGCACACGGCGGGGGAGGCAAATACGGGGGCGCCCGTATGCTTCAGCAGCACCCGAAGCCCGGCGGTGTGGTCGGAATGAATGTGGGTGATGAAAACGGCAGACAGGGCCTGAGGCAGCTGATTCAGAGCCCGCAGGGCGGTCTCAATGCGCCGGGCGGAGATGCCCGCGTCCACCAAAATATGAACATCGCCGGCGCAGACCAAGGCGGCGTTGCCCTCGGACCCGCTGGCCAGAGTGTGTATGGTGATCAAATGTCAGACCTCGCTTGTGATTTTGGGTATTACGGATTGCCATATTATAAATAGGAAGCGCGGTGAGGGAGCGCCGCCGGGTGATAAAAGCAGCGTCACCACGCCGGCCGCCCTTTGGCGGCCCTACGCGGCAGACGCTGCTTTGGCGGCATTGTATCAGCCGATATGTGCTTCCTTCTGCTCGGCGATGTCCGGCGCGTCCACCACACGGATGTCGGCTCCAACGGCCCGGAGCTTGCCCACCAGGTCCTCGTAGCCGCGCTCGATGAACTGCACCTGGCTCAGCTCCGTTACGCCCTCAGCGCACAGGCCGGCGATGACCATGGCGGCGCCTGCCCGCAGGTCGCAGGCCTGCACCGGCGCGCCCTGGAGATGCTCCACGCCCTCGATGACGGCCACATGGCCGTCGGCCTGGATATTGGCGCCCATACGCTTTAATTCGTCGATATACTTAAAGCGGCTGTTCCACACATTTTCATTGACGATGCTGGTGCCCTGGGCTGTGGACAGCACCGCGGCGATCTGGGGCTGCATATCCGTGGGAAAGCCCGGATAGGGCATGGTCTTTACGTTAGTCTTCTGCAGCGGGCCGCTGCGGCGCACCAGCACGGCGTCACCCCGGTCCTCAATGTAAACGCCCATCTCCACCAGCTTGGCGCTGATGCAGTCCAAGTGCTTGGGGATCACATTTTTGATGAGTACCTGACCGCCTGCGGCGGCCACGGCGGCCATATAGGTGCCGGCCTCGATCTGGTCGGGAATGATGCCGTAGCTGCCGCCGGCCAGATGATCCACACCGCGAATCTTGATGGTGTCGGTGCCGGCTCCCTTGACGTCGGCACCCATGGAGTTGAGGAAGTTGGCCAGGTCCACAATGTGCGGCTCCTTGGCGGCGTTTTCGATGACGGTGCTGCCCTTGGCCAGCACGGCGGCCATCATGATATTCATGGTGGCGCCTACGGACACTACGTCCAGATATACGGATGTGCCGGTGAGACGGCCGGACTTGGCACAGGCCTGAATGAAGCCGCTCTCCACCTTCACCTCTGCGCCCATGGCGCAGAAGCCCTTGATATGCTGGTCGATGGGCCGCACACCGAAGTCGCAGCCGCCGGGCATGGCCACGGCAGCCTCACCAAAGCGGCCCAACAGAGCGCCGATGAGATAGTAAGAGGCGCGGATACGGCGGGCCAGATCATAGGACGGATGGGTGGAACGGATGGCATGGCAATCCAGCTCCACGGCGTGGCGGTTCAGCACCCGGACCCTGGCGCCCAGCTCCTCCAAAATATTCAGCAGCAGCGTAACATCGCTGATCTGCGGGATGTTTTCAATGCGGCAGGTGCCGTCCACCAGCAGGGCGGCGGGGATGATGGCAACGGCGGCATTCTTCGCGCCGCTGATGGTAATTTCACCAAAAAGCGGCCGACCGCCGCGTATAAGATACTGATTCATAAGTGCCCCTTTCGTGAGGTGTTATAGGGAGAGGCAGAGCCTCTCCATCGTCAGCCGCTGCAAAAATATGCAGGGCACAGTTATTTATCTGCAGCGCATTGGGGAAGGAACCCTCGCCCTGCTGCCTGCGTGCTTCGGAGAGCTTAAAAAAGCGTCCAAAACCATGGACTTTAATGGCGCAGAGAGCCCCCGATGGGGTTTCCCGCACACATCCGACCTTACTGTTATAGTAAATTTTTCATTTTTAAGACAATCTGCTACACATGATAGTATACCACATTATTTCTCAAAAGCAATCACCAATATTCCAAAACCGGTGGGAAACTTCTTTAGGAAATTAAGAGGGGCGTAAAAATTGTCCGAATAATTTACAAAAAGGGGTTGACACAGTTTGGGGAAGGGTGTAACATACAGACAACAAACGTATGAGCAATTATTCAAATGAACATTTAAGGAGGGCGGCATGGATCAAATGGATAAGAATCCGGAGCAGGATTTTCTGTGTCTGGACGAGGCCGGCGTAGAGGCTGTGCGGCGGCAGATGCCCGACGAGGACGACCTATATGACCTGGCAGAATTGTACAAGGTGTTCGGCGACTCCACCCGCGTCAAAATTCTGTATGTGTTGTTCGGCGCGGAGCTGTGCGTGTATGACATTGCAAGGCTCCTGGGCATGACCCAGAGCGCCGTAAGCCATCAGCTGCGTATTCTGAAGAATAACAAGCTGGTGAAGTTCCGCCGGGAAGGCAAAGCTGTTTTTTATGGGCTGGATGACGACCATGTCCGCTCCATTTTGCAGCTGGGCATGGAGCACCTGGGCGATTGAGGAAAGGAGACTACTTACCATGAAAAAGACATATAAGATCGAAGTGGATTGCGCGGCCTGCGCCGACAAGATGGAGCAGGCTGCCCGGAAGACTCAGGGCGTGGCCGCTGCCACCGTCAGCTTTATGACCCAAAAGATGAAGGTGGAATTTGCCGAGGGCGCCGATGCGGACGCCGTGATGCAGCAGGTGCTGAAGAACTGCAAAAGGGTAGAGGACGACTGCGAGATATTCCTGTAAAAGCTATGCGCAGGACCGGGCGGCGGGGTGAGGGCACCCCGCCCTACGGATAAGCAGGAAAATCGGTGTAGCGGGCGGGGTAGAACCCCGCTTCTACGCAGAGAGAAAAATCATTTGATTATTTTGCCGCCTGCGGGCGGCAAATACTGCGAGGCTTTTTTGAGAGTTTTATGAGCCGGAAACACTGAGGTTGTCGATAAAACGGTAAGATTTGCGATAACGGTGATAACGGTAAGGAAGGGAGTGTGAGGGAAACCCAAGAAGGGTGTCCCTTGCCATTCAAATCAATCGTTTTTGGAACTTTTTCAAAGTTTCAAAAACGCAAACGGCGAGGCAAAAAGTATTTTTGCTGCGCCGGTGTGTGAGGGAAACCCAAGAATGTCTCTCACCGTTGAAATCAATAGTTTTTGAAGCTTTTTCAAAGCCTCAAAAACTTAGGCAGCGGGGCGAAAAGACTTTTTCGACACGCTGACACTGAAGGAGGCATAAAGGCCGTGACGAAGAAACAAAAAACCAATCTCATCCGGATCATCGTGTCGGCGGTGCTGGTGATCGGAGTATGGGTATCCCCCCTCACGGGATGGCTGGAGGGTGTGCTGTATCTCATCCCGTATTTCATCGTGGGCTACGATATCCTGCTCAAGGCTGTGAAGGGTATCTTCCGGGGCCAGATGTTCGATGAGAATTTCCTTATGGCTGTGGCCACTGTGGGCGCTATGGCCCTGGGTGATTGGCGGGAGGGCTGCGCCGTTATGGTGTTCTATCAGATCGGCGAGCTGTTCCAAAGCTACGCCGTGGGTAAGAGCCGCCGCAGCATCTCCGACCTGATGGACATCCGCCCGGACTACGCCAACATTGAGTCCGGCGGCGCCCTGGAGAAGGTGGACCCGGAGGATGTAGCTGTGGGCACCGTCATCGTGGTGCAGCCCGGGGAGCGCATCCCCATTGACGGCGTGGTGACGGAGGGCGAAGCCGCCGTGAACACCAGTGCCCTTACCGGCGAGAGCCTGCCCCGGCAGGTGAAGGCCGGGGATGAGGTGCTCTCCGGCTGTGTGAACCTCAGCGGTCTGCTGCATATCCGGACTACCAAGGAGTTCGGTGACTCCACCGTGGCCAAGATCCTGGATTTGGTGGAAAACTCCAGCATGAAAAAGGCCAAGGCGGAGAATTTTATCACCAAGTTCGCCCGCATCTATACCCCCGCCGTGTGTTATAGCGCCGTGGCCCTGGCGGTGCTGCCGCCGGTGGTGCGGCTCATCATGGGCAATGCGCCTATGTGGGGCGATTGGATTACGAGGGCGCTGACCTTCTTAGTTATTAGCTGCCCCTGCGCATTGGTCATCAGTATTCCCCTGAGCTTCTTCGGCGGCATCGGCGGCGCATCCGCCAAGGGAATTTTAGTCAAGGGCAGCAACTATCTGGAGGCTCTGGCTAAGACCGGCTGTGTGGTGTTCGACAAGACCGGCACCCTCACCAAGGGCGTTTTTCAGGTGCTGGAGACCGCTCCGGAGGGTATGGACGCGCAGACCCTGCTGGGGTGGGCGGCTCAGGCAGAGTGCTACTCCAAGCATCCCATCAGCCAAAGCCTTAAATCCGCCTGGGGCGGCCAGGTGGATACCGACCGGGTGACGGACGTGGAGGAGCTGGGCGGCTTCGGTCTAACAGGCCGGGTAGACGGCCATGCCGTAGCCGTGGGCAACCGGCGGCTCATGGAGAAGCTGGGTATTCAGCCTATAGAGCCCCAAAGGGCCGGCACCGTGGTGTATGTGGCTGTGGACGGCGTGTATGCCGGGTGGATCCTCCTGGGCGATGTAGTCAAGGAGCACGCGGCCCAGGCCATCCGGGGCCTGAAGGCAGAGGGCATCGAAAAGACCGTTATGCTCACCGGCGATGCGGACGCGGCAGCCCGGCAGGTGGCATCCCAGCTGGGGGTGGACGAGGTCCATAGCCAGCTGCTGCCGGCGGATAAGGTCCGGCAGGTGGAGCGGCTGCTGAAAGAGCGCAGGGAGGGCCGGCTCCTGGCCTTCGTGGGCGACGGTATCAACGACGCCCCGGTACTGGCCCGAGCCGACATCGGCATTGCCATGGGCGCTTTGGGCAGCGACGCAGCCATCGAGGCGGCGGATGTGGTCCTCATGGATGACGACCCGGCCAAGATCGCCCTGGCCATGCGCATTTCCCGGCGGACGCTGCGCATCGTGTACGAGAATATCGTGTTTGCCCTGGCGGTGAAGGCGGTGTGCCTGGTGCTGGGCGCCATCGGTATTGCCAATATGTGGCTGGCCATCGGCGCGGATGTGGGCGTGATGGTGCTGGCGGTACTCAACGCCACCCGGGCCCTGTCGGCGGGAAAAGAGTAAAAAAAGAGGGGCGGCCCAAACCGCGCAAAGGAGTTACCCCGCAGCATGAAAAAACTCCGCAAGAGTCATGGCATTGCGAAGCCGGCACACACAGCAGGCGTGGGCCCTTTGCCGAAAAATCCAAAAGCTTTTTGATAGCTTCAAATCTATAAAACAACCTATAAAGGCCGCCTTTTTCAAGGCGGCCTTTATAGGTTTGAGGATAGAAAGGAAAAGCAATTCATGTTTGAGAATCACTATGGCCATACTATACCCCGGCGGGAATCAATTGTAAAGCGACAAGTATGCATTTTTATATTATATTATGTCATGATTAAATGGAAAATGTTGCAAAAGTCATTGCGAATTCTGTAAAAATGCGGTATAACATAGACTATGACATAGTTTCATGATTAGGAGGGCGGCGTATGGACACCAAAAAGCTGGAGGCGTTGGCCACGGCGGTGCAGACCGGCAGCTTTACCCGGGCGGCGGAGGTGCTGGGCTACACGCAATCGGGCCTGACACACATGATGAACAGCCTGGAAAAGGATATTGGCTTTCCTCTGCTGGTGCGCAGCCGCACGGGGATTCGGCTCAGTGCCGCCGGGCAGCGAGTTTTTCCCATGATACAGGATCTGCTCCGGGCGGACGAAACCTTGGAGCGGGAGATCCGCCTCATCAATACCCGCCGGGAGGAGACCATTCGGGTGGCCTCCTATGCCAGCATCGCCATGCACTGGCTGCCGGAGATCATTCAGCGCTTCCGGGATAACCACCCGGATGTGGCGGTGGATGTGCAGATGGGCAGCGTGGAGGAGGTGTATCACTGGGTGCAGGAGGATAAGGCGGATATGTGCTTTGCCTCCTGGCAGGAGTGGTTTACCCTGGATTGGACCCATCTGCGCAATGACCCTCTGCTGGTAATCCTGCCGCCGGATTACGATATGCAGGGCCGGGAGAGCCTGAAGGTACAATCCCTGCAGGGGATGGATTTTCTCATGCCGTCCCCGGGCTTTTATCTGGACATCATGCACGCCCTGGGGGATGTAAAGCCCAATATCCGCGAGACCCATGTCAGCGACAGCGTCATCATTTCTATGGTGGAGCATGGCCTGGGCGCCAGCATCCTGTCCGAGCTGGTGCTCAAGGGCCGCCGGGACAACGTGGTGGCGGTGCCGATGGATCCGCCGGCAGCGCGGGAGCTGGGCATCGCGGTGCGGTCCAAGAAGGAGCTGCGGCCCATGGCCCGGCGGTTTATATCGGAGACAAAAGAAATTCTGGAGAGCATTTGATATGATTTTTGAACCTGTTACGCCGCAGAACGCGGAAAAACTGAGACCCTATTATATAAATTGTAACTATCGCCTGTGCGAGTACTCTGTGGGCGTGAAGCTCATGTGGGGGAGTGTGCTGCACCCGGCCTTCTGCGAAGCGGCAAATTGCCTCATCGTCCGCAATCAGATTGACGGCCGCTATCAGTTTGATTTCCCTGTGCCCGGGCCGGAGGGGGATGTGGACGCGGCTCTGACCCTCATCGAGAAATACTGCACGGAGCAGGGGGTGCGCCCGGTGGTCTCCGTGGTGCCGGAGGGGGAGGCCGGACGGCTGTTTCTGCGCTACCCGGTAGTGCGGCTCATTAATGAGCGGCCCTGGAAGGACTATATCTACCGCCGGGAGGATCTGGCGGAGTTTGCCGGAAGGCATTACAGCGGCCAGCGCAACCACATCCATAAGTTCCGCAAGCTCTATCCCGATGCGGAATATGTGCCCCTGACGGCGGCAGACGAGCCCCTGCTGGAGCGGTTTTGGCAGGACTATGGGGCGGAGTTTTCCAAGGAGAGTGCCATTGCCAAAAATGAGCTGCGCCTGGCCAAGGAGATGCTGCGGCACCTGGCGGGAGATTGGTTCATGGCAGGGGGCCTGCTCCATGAGGGGCGGCTGGTGGCTATCAGCATGGGTGAGCAGTGCGGCAGTACCATGCAGGTGCATATTGAAAAGGCGCTGTACTCCTACCCCGGGGCGTACCCCACCATGGTGCAGGAATTTGCCCGGCACTGTGATGATTCCGTCCGGTGGATGAACCGGGAGGATGATGCCCGGGATAAGGGGCTGCGTATGTCCAAGATGCAGTACCTCCCGGCGGCCCTGGGGGGCAAGCTATGCTTTGAGGTGGGCAGCGAGCTGGACCGCCTTCATGAAATACCCACCCTGCACTCCGATCGCCTGACCCTGGATGTCCTGACGGAAAAGGACAAGCTGCCCTATAATGCCCTGTGCCTGGACGAGGAGCGTAACCGCCTGTGGGGCTATGATTGGCACAAGGACTACGACGGCAGCCCCATGGAGGAATATTTCCTCTCGGTGGCCCGGGAGGATTTCCGTCTGCGCCGCTGCGTGAATTTTGCCGTGCGCCTGGGGGAGGACTTCATCGGCGAGGCGGTGCTGTATAACCCCGATTGGCAGGGCGGCATGGAGCTGGGCTGCCGCATTGCCCCGGCCTATGCCGGCCGCGGCTACGGCACCGAGGCCTTTGCCGCAGCGGCAGATTGGGCCCTGTACGGCCTGGGTCTCGCCCGGGTGGTTGCCAAGTGCTTCAAGGAAAATGGGCCCTCCTATAAAATGCTCTCCTCCTGTATGCGGGAGACCGGCCAGGATGAGACCTATTTCTATTTTGAAAAAACCATCTGAGAAAATTTTTTAAAAGCCGGGCGGGGAAAACCCCGCCCGCTGCGTATTTTCTTGCACCGGGCGTATGCCCGGTTCTTTTTTTACACATACTTTCGTTAAAGTATGAATAAGCGGAGGGGCAATATGAACCAACCCTTTGACACAAAATGCGCCCAGCTGGATGATCTTTTGGGTGTGGGCCGCAGCTTCGACATGGTGAGCCGGGAGCTGTATGTGGGCGGCCGCCGGGCCAAAATGTGGGTGGTGAACGGCTATGCCAAGGATATGCTCCTGGAGCGGGCCGTGGAAAAGCTGCAGGAGGTAGAGACGCTGGATGGTATCTCCGGCGTAGATGAGCTGCTGCGCCGGTATATCACCGTGTGCGACGCTGGGACCAGCCGGGATCGGATGCAGGCGGTGACGGACGTATTTGCGGGCAAGACTCTGCTGATAATAGACGGCTTTTCCGGCGGCATTCTCCTGGACGCCAAGACCTTTCCCACCCGGTCGGTGCAGGAGCCGGATGCAGGCAAGGTCCTCCGGGGCAGCCACGACGGCTTTGTGGAGAGCATTATGGAAAACGCCGCCCTTCTGCGCCGGCGCATCCGGGATCCGGCCCTGACATTGGAGCGGATCCGCCTGGGCGGCCGCTCCCAGTGCGACGTGGCTCTATGCTATATGGAGGGGCGGGCGGACGCAAAGACCCTCTCCCAGCTCCGGGAGAAGCTGTGCCGGATCGATCTCCGGTCGGTGTCCATGAGTCAGGAGACCATTGCCGAGGCCATTGCTCCTAAGCAGTGGTACAATCCCTTTCCCAAGGTCCGCTATACCGAGCGGCCGGATGTAGCCACCGCCTCCGTCATGGAGGGGGACATTCTGGTGCTCATTGACAACACCCCCGTAGTGATGCTGCTGCCGGTGTCACTGCTGCGGTTTAATGAGGAGATCAACGACTACTATTTCCCGCCTCTGGTGGGCACCTATCTGCGTATCATCCGCTTTTTCGTCATGCTGCTGAACGTGGTCATTACGCCCCTGTGGTATCTGCTGGCCACGGAGCCCGGCGGCCTGCGGGAGCCCTGGGACTTCCTGCTGGTGGAGGGGGAGTACGCCGTGCCGCTGGTTTTACAGCTGCTGCTGGTGGAGCTGATTATCGACGTGCTGAAGCTGGCGTCCCTGAATACGCCCGATGTGCTGGGCAACTCCTTCAGCATGCTGGGCGCGCTGATCCTGGGCGATTTCGCGGTGCAGTCCCGATGGCTGGTGCCGGAGGTGCTGGTATATATGGCCTTTGTAGCGGTGAGCAACTTTGCCCAGCACAGCTTTGAGATGGGCTACGCCTGCAAGCTCTGCCGTATGGCACTGGTGCTGCTTGCCTTTGCCCTGCGCTGGTGGGGCTTTGGCATCGGCCTTTTGGGTGTTCTGGCGCTTATGGCCACCACCAAGCCCATTGCAGGCCGGGGCTACCTCTATCCTCTTATCCCCTGGAACGGAAAGGCCCTGCGCTCCCTGCTTCTGCGCCGCCCGGCCCATAAGGACAACACATAAGACAACCTGCCCCACCAACCGCACCAGCTCCCGTCAACCCCGTCCGTAGGGGACGATGTGAGCATCGTCCCGCCCCATCTTTTCACTTTCCACTTTCCTCTCCTCTCTGCCTCCCCACAATTTTTCTCTCCCCAAAGCCGTTTTGCTTGCCTGCAGGACGGCTTTGTGCTATGATACCATTGAATTTGTGTGGGAAGGGGAGACGCTATGGCTGCTCTGCGGGAAAAACGCCTGTTTCTGCTGGATATGGACGGCACCATTTATCTGGATGACCGGCTCTTTGACGGGGTGATCCCCTTTTTGCAGTATATCCGCCGGGTGGGTGGCCGCTACCTGTTCCTCACCAACAACTCCTCCCGGGGCGTGGAGGGATACATCGAAAAAATGCGCCGCCTGGGCATCGAGACGGAAAGAAGCGATTACCTCACCTCCGTGGATGTCACCATCGCCGCCCTGCAGAGGGAACGCCCTGAGAAAAAGTGCTATGTTTTCGGCACTCGCTCCTTTTATTCCCAGCTCCGGGACGCGGGCATCCCCGTCACAGCTCGGCCCGACCCGGATGTAGACATTCTCCTGTGCGGCTTTGACCGGGAGCTGACGTTTCAAAAGCTGGAGGATGCCTGCATCCTCCTAAATCGCGGGGCGGAGTTTTGGGCCACCAACCCGGATTGGGTCTGTCCCACCTGGTACGGCTCTGTGCCTGATTGCGGCAGCGTCTGCCGGATGCTCACCACCGCCACGGGCCGCACTCCCCGCTTTTTGGGAAAACCCCAGCCGGATATGGCGGTTCTCGCCATGGCCCGCACGGGCTTTGCACCGGAGCAGACGGTGCTTTTAGGGGACCGGCTCTACACGGACATAGCCTGCGGCGCAGGCGCCGGCATCGACACGGTGTTCGTTCTTTCCGGAGAGGGGACGGAGGCGGATATAGAAAAATTCGGCGTACAGCCCACCTGGGTGCGCCGGGATATTGCGGCTTTGCTGCAGGAATTGGAGGATAATTGAAAAAACTCAATTATCATTTGATTTGAGCTGTTTTTCTCGCCGCTTTCGCGGCAACCGAAAAACATGGCGCTTTTTGACCATTCCTTCTGTTGGTCATTTGTGCCTTGCAACATAGCGGAAAGGAATGGTCATAAAATATGAAACTAAACTATAAGCGGACGATTCTGGTGGGCTTTGCCTTTTTCCTGATCTGCGCCTTTTGGCAGGCCTACGACAACACCATCCCCTTGATCCTGACCAATAAGTTCGGTATGTCCCAGACCTGGTCGGGGGTTATCATGGCGCTGGATAATATCTTAGCTCTGTTTCTGCTGCCTCTGTTTGGCGCCATTTCCGACCGCAGCCACAGCAAAAAAGGGCGCCGCACTCCCTTCATTGTGGTGGGCACCCTCATTGCCGCCGTGGCCCTGGTGGCATTGAGCTTTGTGGATATGGCCCAGCTCAATAATATTAAAGGTGTGTCTGCCATCGACGACCCCGCTGCCCTGGTGACCATCTATGAAAAGGAGAAGGACGAGACTCTCCTGACCCCCGACGGCGTGAGGTTTACCCTGGCGGATAAGTTCTCTCAGGAGGAGTTCGCCGCCATCCGCAGCCAGATCCAGGACGGCGACAAGACCCACACCAACCCCGACTATACCGATTATGTTGTTCCCGCCCGGCAGGCCTACGCCTGGCAGGTAACGGCGGAGAGCCCTGCCACGCTGGTGTTCTTCATCGTTCTGCTGCTGGTGGTTCTGGTGAGTATGGCCACCTTCCGCTCCCCGGCGGTGGCGCTGATGCCGGATGTCACCGTAAAGCCCCTGCGAAGTAAAGCCAACGCCATCATCAACCTTATGGGCTCTGCCGGCGGCATTTTGATCCTGGTGCTGGGCATGGTGTTCGCCACGGCCTCCGTGCGCAACGCCCTTATGAGCTACACCGCCTATTTTGCCGTTATCGCCGCCATTATGCTCACGGCTCTGGTGATCTTCCTGCTCACCGTTCGGGAGCCGGAGTGGGCCGCCCAGATGGTGGAGGATTCCGTTCGCTATGGCCTGGAGGACAAGCCCGCCGAAGCGGAGCAGCTGGCGGAGAACGCGGACGTTGCAGAGCCTGCTGCAGCGGCAGAGCCTGCACAGCCGCAGAAGCAGGGCCTGTCTCCGGAGGAGAAGAAGTCTATGATCTTCATTCTTCTGTCCATCGTTCTGTGGTTTTTCGGCTATAACGCCGTCACCAGTAAATACTCTGTTTACGCCAGCAATATTCTCCATAAGGACTATAATCTCACCCTGATCATCGCCCAGGCGGCGGCCATTATCTCCTACCTGCCCGTGGGAATGATCGCCTCTAAGGTGGGCCGAAAAAAGACCATCCGTGCCGGCGTCATCATGCTGGCCGCGGCCTTTGGCGTGGCGGCCTTCCTGCGGGATAACAGCCCCTCCGTGCTTATGAACGCTATGTTCGCCCTGGCGGGCATCGCCTGGGCCACCATCAACGTCAACTCCTTCCCCATGGTGGTGGAGATGTGCTCGGAGCAGGATGTGGGCCGTTACACGGGGCTTTACTACACCGCCTCCATGGCGGCCCAGGTGGCAACGCCCATGCTCTCGGGCCTGCTGATGGATAAGCTGGGCATGACGGTGCTGTTCCCCTATGCGGCGGTGTTCTCCGCGCTGGCCTTGGTGTCCCTGCACTTTGTCCACCACGGCGACAGCCGCCCCGAGGCTAAGAAGGGCCTGGATGCACTGGAGGATATGGATAACTGATATGTGGATCGCTATTTTAATTATTATTATTCTGCTGCTCTTGGCGGAGATATTCGCCCTGCTGACTATGTGCCGCCGGGGCCATTCCTACTGGAAGCTGCTGCGGAAGTATCGCTATGCCCACCGGGGCTACCACGGAAAGGATCTGGCCCCGGAAAACTCGATCCTTGCCTACAAGGAGGCCATCCGCCGGGGTTTCGGCGTGGAGCTGGATGTGCATCTGATGCAGGACGGAAATCTGGCCGTTATCCACGATGCAAGCCTTTTGCGTACCGCCGGGGCCGATGTGCTGGTGGAGGACCTGACGGCCCGGGAGCTGAAAGCCTACCGCCTGGAGGGCACCGACGAGGAAATTCCCCTTTTGGAGGAGGTGCTGCCCCTGTTTGAGCAGAGCGGCCTGCCCCTGGTGGTGGAGCTGAAGGCGGAGCGGGGGAACCACGATGCCCTGGCCGCCGCCACCTGCGCCATGCTGGATAACTATAAGGTGCTGTACTGCATCGAGTCCTTCGACCCCCGGTGCATCCGGTGGCTGAAAAAGAATCGCCCGGAGATCGTCCGGGGCCAGCTCAGCGAAAACTTTCTCCGCCACGGTGACGGCGGCAATATGCCCAAGGCACTGCTGTGGGCCCTGGGAAACCTGCTGACCAATTGCCTGGCCAAGCCTGACTTCATCGCCTATCGGTTTTCTGATCGGGATAATTTCTGCCTGCGCTGGTGCCGGTGGTTCTATCATGTCCAGGAGATCAACTGGACCATTATTACAAAAGAGGAGATGCGCGCGGCGGAGTCTGCCGGAAATCTGGTGATTTTCCAGGACTTCGATCCTCGCCTGTAAAGCTATGAGAGTTATCACAGGATCTGCCCGGGGCAGACGACTAAGGGAGCTGGAGGGCCTGGAGACCCGCCCTACCACGGGGAAGGTCAAGGAGGCCCTGTTCTCCGTTATTCAGTTCGATATTGAGGGCCGCCGGGTGCTGGATCTATTTGCAGGTACCGGTCAGCTGGGCATCGAGGCCCTGAGCCGGGGCGCTGAAAGCGCCGTGTTTGTAGAGCGGCGCAAGGACGCCCTTCAGGCTGTCCGGGAAAACCTGGAGGCCTGCGGCTTTTCAGACCGGGCCCGGGTGGTAAACGGCGATGCCATGAGCTACCTGAAGTCCGGCGAGAAGTTCGACCTGATTTTCCTGGATCCCCCCTATGCCTCCGGCCTCTTAGAGCAGGCACTGGAGGACATCGCAAGGTTTGACATTTGCCGCAGACATGGTATAATTGTGGCGGAAAGTGCGGTGGATAAGACCCTGCCTCCGCTCAGCAGCCCCTATTCGATATACAGAGAGTATCGCTACGGCAAAATAAAACTCACTGTATACCATAGAAACGAGGATTGACTCCATGAAAATAGCCATCTATCCCGGCAGCTTTGACCCCATTACGCTGGGACATCTGGACATCATTCGCCGCGCTGCCCTGTGCTTTGACAAGGTGTTTGTGTGCGTGATGGATAACTGCGACAAGAAATCCCATATGTTTCCGGCGGAAAAGCGGCTGGAAATGCTGCGCCGGTCCGTGGAGGAGCTCCCCAATGTGGAGGCGGAGCTGTACCGCGGACTATTGGCGGACTATGCCCGGGAGAAAGGGGGACACGTCATTGTCAAGGGTCTGCGCAATGCCACGGATTTCGATCTGGAGTATCAGATGGCCGCCATCAACCGGGGCATTTGGGCAGAGCTGGAGACGGTGTTCCTGCCGGCCAGCGTTGAATATCAGCACTTCAGCTCCACCATGGTGCGGGAGATGATTCGCTACAGACAGCCATTGGAGAAATATGTTCCCCGGGCGGTAGCCGAGGAACTCAAACAGAAAACGGAGTAATTGAAACGGGGAGGATATACCATGGAAGAAAAAGATCTGCAGCGCCTGCTGGATATGCTCTACGGCATGATCGACGAAGCTAAGAGCGCCCCCTTCAGCGCCGAAAAATGCACCATCAACCGTGACGAGGCCCTGGACATTCTCACGGAGATCCGCAGCCGCATGCCCTTGGAGATTAAGAAGGCTCAGGAGCTGATCCGCGCCCGGGAGGAGTATATCGCCTCCGCCAAAAAGGAGGTGGAGAAGATGCTCCGGCAGGCCGAGCTGGACGCGAAAACCATCGTCTCCGAGAGCGAGACGCTGCAGCGGGCCCGGATGAAATCCGCTGAGATCATCCACCGAGCCGAGGAGCGCACAAATGAGCTGTATCGGGTGGCCAACTCCTATACCGAGGATGCCCTGCGCCGCACGGAGGAGGCTATTCAAATGGCCCTGGACGAGGTGCGCCAATCCCGCACCCGCTTCCGCGCTGCCTCCAATGAGCAGATGCAGCAGATCCGCAGCGGAAATGCCCCCTCCAGCGAAGAAAAGTCGGAGGAAAATGAGGAAAACTGACAAACTTCGACTTAAAAATTCGTTAAATCTCACAAAACAACCTGGAGCTTTTCGGAGAGACTTTTCTGTAGTCCCATATATCGTATTTGAAAAAAGCATCCGCTACTATATATAGTAGCGAATGCTTTTTTGTATTCCACAAAACAAAAACAAGTGTTCTATTTTAAGGGGAAAACTAAAAAAATCAGCCGCTTTTTGCAGGAAATATGTTCCAATTATGGGGAAAAATATTCTTGCAATTTAGCGGCTGATTTACTATACTGTAAACATGAAGTGGGGAGATGTGGGGGTAGTGCCCATATTTGTGGGGTATAATCCCACAGTTTCCCATAAAAACCATGGAAGGAGGAGCAGCCGTGACCGGACAATATGCACATAATATTGACGCCAAGGGGCGGCTGTTCATCCCTGCCCGCCTGCGGGAGGAGCTGGGCCAGACCTTCCATGTGACCGTGGGCCTGGACCACTGCCTCTCCATCTATTCCGATGAGAGCTGGGCCACCTTTACGGACAAGGTCCGGGCCTTGCCCTATAGCAAGGCTAAGGCCCTGCGCCCCCTGTTTGCCAACGCCGTGGATTGCGAGCCCGATGCACAGGGCCGCATCCTCATCCCCACCAAGCTTCGGGAGTACGCCGGTTTGCAAAAGGAAGTGGTGGTCATCGGCAGCTTTGACCGGGCGGAGATCTGGAATGCTGAGCGCTGGGCCAGAGAGGAAGCTATGGCCTTCGACAGTGGCTCTTTGGAGCAGGCTATGGAAGAAATGGGGCTGTGAGCCATGGGATTTGACCGCAACGCCGCCGACGACCAGGCCTTCGGCCACAAGCCGGTCCTGCTGGACGAGTGCCTGGACGCGCTGGATATAAAACCGGAGGGCATTTACTTGGACGGCACCCTGGGCCGTGCCGGCCACTCCCTGGAAATTGCCAAAAGGCTCACCACCGGCCGACTTATCTGCCTGGACCGGGATGAGACCGCCATTGAGGCGGCGAAGATTCGCCTGGCGGATTATAAGGACCGGGTGACCCTGGTGCACAGCAACTTCAGCCGCATTGCCGATGTCCTTCGGGAGATGGATATTGATGGCGTGGACGGGATGCTTTTCGACCTGGGCGTCTCCTCTCCGCAGCTGGATGAAGCGGACCGCGGCTTCTCCTATATGCACGACGCGCCCCTGGATATGCGCATGGACCGCACGGCGGCCCTCACCGCCCGGGACGTGGTGAACGATTGGAGCTATGAGGACCTGCGCCGCATCCTCTTTGAATATGGCGAGGAGCGCTATGCCCCGGCCATTGCCAGGGCTATTGTAAGCCGCCGCCAGGAGAGTCCCATCGAGACCACCGGCCAGCTGGTGAGCATCATTCGCGGCGCCATGCCCCCGGCAGCCTTGCGGGAAAAGCAGCACCCGGCCAAGCGCAGCTTTCAGGCTATCCGCATCGCTGTGAACGATGAGCTGGGGGAGCTGCCGCCTATGCTGAAAGCGGCGGCGGAGCTTTTGCATCCCGGCGGACGCCTGACCGTCATCAGCTTTCATTCCCTGGAGGACCGCATCATCAAAAAGACCCTGCAGGAGCTGGCCACCGGCTGCACCTGTCCGCCGAATTTTCCGGTGTGCGTGTGCGGCAAGAAACCGAAAATGAAGCTCGTCAGCCGCAAGCCCATCGTGGCCGGCAAGGCAGAGCTGGTCTATAATCCCCGGGCCCGCAGCGCCAAGCTCCGTGTGGCGGAAAAGCTTTAAAGTCCGGCGAAAAAAAATCATTTTTTTGAAATTGAAAAAATCACAAAAGAAAGGAAGCGGAAACCATGGCACAGAGCAATGATCGGCGCAGATATGGATATACGGACGGTTCCCTGGCATACGATCTGGACGCCCTTGCCAGAGAGCGCGCACTGGATGATGCCGGCCGCATGGAGCCCCAGCGCCGGGAGCCGGTGGCGGCCCCCAGACGGCAGAGCGTCGCCCGTCCTGCGGCAAAGCTCTCCCCGCTGGTTTTGGCCTGCGCGGCGGTGCTGACGGGCCTGGTGGTGGTGCTGCTCATGGGCTATGTGCGCCTGACAGAGGTTTCTGCGGATATTTCGCAGATCAAAACGGAGATGGGCCAGCTGGAGGAGCGCCATGTAGCGCTGCTGACCCAGTATGAAAAGACCTTTGACCTGGCCACTGTGAAGCGCGTGGCCGAGGAGGCCGGCATGACCAAGCCCACCGCCGGTCAGGTGGAGTACCTGGAGCTGCCCGCCGCCGACAGCACGGTGGTGTACCGCTCCGATGCGGGCACCGCCCTGGAGAATATCGCGGAAAGCATTTCCCGCGCTCTGGGGTCCGTGGTGGAATATTTCCGGTGAGCCGCCCCATATAGTAGGGATATACAACAAGGAGTAAGAAGGTGACTTCTTGCTCCTTCCTTTGGTATAATAGATAGGAAAAAAATTGCGAAAGGAGCTGAGACCATGGCCCAAAACGGCGGTGAGATCAATCGGAAAAGCGAAAAAGTGCGCCGCGCCAATCGGATTATTCAAAATCGCACCATGATCCTTATGGCGGTTTTGGGTGTGCTGGTATTTTTGATCCTGGTCATCAAGCTCTTTTCTCTGCAGATCCTGCGCCACGACGAGCTGGAGGCCAAGGCCCTGGACCAGCAGACCCGCAGCACGGAGGTTGCCGCCACCCGGGGTACGATCTATGACCGCAACGGCAACATCATGGCCATTTCCGCCACGGCGGAAACGGTATTTCTCTCCCCGCTGGAAATGGACCGCGCTCTCAGTGACAAGGGCAATCCCGTTGCCTGGACTAAGGACAGCGTGGCACAGAAGCTCTCGGAGATCCTGGAGATCAACAAGGAGGGCATCCTGAAAAAAATGGAGCGCACGGACTCCCAGTATGAGGTGCTCAAGCTTCGGGTGGAGGAGGATGTGGCAGATCAGATCCGCACCTTCATCAACGACGAGGGCGTTGTGGGCGTGTACATGGTCACCGATGCCAAGCGCTATTACCCCTATGCCACGCTGGCCTCCCAGATCATCGGCTTTGTGGGCACGGATAATTATGGCCTGTATGGGCTGGAGGCCCGGTATAACGACGTGCTGGACGGCGAGACGGGCCTGGTGGTGTCCACCAAGGATCCCACGGGCAGCGACATGCTCTACGGCTATGAGCAATACTATAAAGCGCAGAACGGAAGCGACATTGTGCTGACGCTGGACGCAACAGTACAGTACTATGTGGAGAAGGCCCTGAGCGAGATGGTGACCTCCACCGAGGCTCAGGGGGCTACGGGCATCGTCATGGATGTGGAGACCGGGGCGGTCTTGGCCATGGCCTCCAGCCCCACCTATGATTTGAACGATCCCTCCGCCGTCTATGAGAGCAGGCTTGCATCCCTGGTGAAGGACGGTCAGTTGAATCTGGCGGATGCCCAGCTGCGCCAGTGGCGCAACCGGGCCATCAACGACACCTATGAGCCCGGCTCTACCTTCAAGGTGCTGACCCTGGCGGCGGCCCTGGAGGAGGGAGTCATTGACGAGAACACCACCTTTGACTGCACGGGCTCCATCCATGTGCTGGACGCCACCATCCATTGCAGCAATCGCGCCGGCCACGGACATCAGACCCTGGAGCAAACGGCGGGCAACTCCTGTAACCCGGCCTTCATCACCTACGGGCTGCGCTTGGGTACGGAGAAGTTCTACCGCTATATGAAGGACTTCGGTCTGGTAAACGGCAGCGGCATCGACCTGGAGGGTGAGGCCTTGGGCATTTTTGCCCCTCAGGAAACAGCCTCGGAGCTGGATCTGGCCTGCTATGCCTTCGGCCAAAACTTCAACACGACCCCTGTGGCCCTGATTTCCGCCCAGGCCGCCTGTATCAACGGCGGCTATCTCCACACCCCCTATGTGGTGGAGCGGGTGGTGGACAGCGAGGGAAACGTTCTCTCCAGCCATGACTCCACCCCCGTGCGCCAGGTGGTCAGCGAGGAGACCTCCGCCCTGGTGCGCCAGTGCCTGGAATATGTGGTCTCGTCCGGTACGGGCCGCAATGGTCAGGTCCACGGCTACCGCATCGGCGGCAAGACCGGCACGGCGGATAAGGGCAACACCGGCGAGGTGGTGCTGTCATTTATGTGCTTCGCACCGGCGGACGATCCCAAGTATATCATGCTCCTGACCCTGGATTCGCCCACCGGGGAGGGTCGGGGCGGCGGCGGTACGGTAGCTCCCTACGCCAGCCGGATCATGGGCGAGATCCTGCCCTATCTGGGCGTGGAGCCCTCCTACTCGGCAGAGGAGCTGCTGGGCTCTGACACCACGGTGAACTACGTCATCGGTATGACCGTGGCGGACGCCGAGGAAAAGCTTAAATCCAAGGGCTTTTCAGTGAAGGTCGTCGGCGACGGTGACACCGTCACCGATCAGACTCCGGAAGGCGGCACAGTGATCCCCGGTAAATCCCGGGTGATCCTCTATGCCGGCTCCGAAAAGCCGGATACACTCTGCACAGTACCCTCCCTGGTGGGCCTGTCCCCCAGTGAGGCGAATATGGCGGTGAGCAGCGCGGGCCTCCTGCTGCGCTTCACCGGAACCACAGATAGCGGCTCGGGCAGCGTTCGGGTCATCAATCAATCGGAAGCCGCCGGCGCACAGGTGGAGGCGGGGACAGTGATCTCCGTCCAGCTCAGCGACAGCGGCGTAACGGATTAGCCATGTGGTTTGCGGTGGAAAGGAGCGGGCTGAATGCGTTTGCGGGAGCTGCTGGAGGGAACGGAGATCACTGCACTGACGATATCACCGGATACGGAGATCACCCATGTGTGTGCGGATTCCCGCCGGGCCCGGAAAGGCAGCCTGTTTGCAGCGGTGCCGGGTACCCAGTGTGACGGCGCCCTGTATGCCCGACAGGCGGTGGACCGCGGCGCCGCGTGCGTGCTATGCCGGCAGGAGATACCGGGCCTGCCCTGCGCGGCGGTGCCGGATGTGCGAGCTGCCCTGGGCAAAATTGCCTGCACCTGGTATGAAAACCCCGCCGCCCGGCTGACGGTCCTGGGCGTTACCGGCACCAACGGCAAAACCACCACCACCTATCTCCTGCGCCACATCCTGCGCAGTGCGGGAGTAAAGACCGGCCTCATCGGCACGGTGCAGAACCTGGTGGAGGAGCAAATGCTCCCGGCCCGGCGCACCACGCCGGATGCGTTGGAGATCCAAAGCCTGCTGCGCCAAATGGCGGACGCGGGCTGCACCCACGCAGTGATGGAGGTCTCCTCCCATGCCCTAATGCAGCACCGGGTGGAGGGCATAACCTTTGCCGAGGGCATTTTCACCAACCTTACCGAGGACCATTTGGACTATCACGGCACTATGGAGCGCTACTGCGATGCCAAGGCGAAGCTGTTTCACGCCAGCCGTGGGGCGGTGTGCAATGCAGACGACCCCTGGACAGAGCGTATGCTCCGGGGCGTGACCTGCCCGGTGACGCGCTATGGTCTCCAAAACCCTGCCGACCTGTGGGCGGAGGGAATCACCCTGCAGGAGCGGGGCGTAACCTTCGCAGCCTGTACAGCGCGGGAATGTATTCCGGTGCGCTTGGGTGTGCCGGGGCGGTTTTCGGTGTATAATGCATTGGGGGCCATGGCTGCCTGCAGACAGCTGGGCATCCCATTGGCGGACAGCGCTGCCGCATTGGCCGCCTTCCCCGGCGTAAAGGGACGCATGGAGGTGGTGGCCACCCCCGGAAAGCCCTATACCCTGCTCATTGATTATGCCCACACTCCTGACGCCCTGGAAAACGTGCTGAAAACCGTCCGGGGCTTTGCAGGCGGTCGGGTCATCGCCGTCTTTGGCTGCGGCGGCGACCGGGAAAAGGAAAAACGGCCCCGGATGGGCCGCATCGCCGGGGCTCTGGCGGATCTGGTGGTCGTCACCAGTGACAATCCCCGTTCCGAGGAGCCCATGGCCATCATCCGGGATATCCTCCCGGGTCTTGCCGGGGCGGAGGAGCGATATGTGGTGGAGCCGGACCGCCGGGCGGCCATCGCCCTGGCTATGGATTTGGCTGCGCCCGGGGATGTAGTCATCCTGTGCGGTAAAGGACATGAGACGTATCAGGAGATCGGCAGCAAAACGCTCCCCTTGGATGAGCGGGAGGTTGTGCGGTCCCTGCTGTAAATACACAACAAAAGAGGCCCCATGGGGGCGGAAAGAGGAACAAGAAATATGATCCTTCAAGTGATTTTGGCCTGCGTGATCTGCTTTGCCATCACGGCTGTGGCCGGGAAGCTTTTGATCCCTGAGCTGGTGAAGCTCAAGGCCGGACAGAGCATCAAGGAGATTGGCCCCACCTGGCACATGACCAAGCAGGGTACCCCCACTATGGGCGGGCTGATGTTCATCATCGGCATCGGCATCACGGTGGTGATTTTGGGCTGGAAGGGCATGGTGCAGGGGGACTTTACCCATATCTATGTATACCTGTTTGCCCTGGTATTCGGCGTCATCGGCTATATTGATGACTATCAGAAGGTGAAGCACCACCGCAACACCGGCCTCACCGCCATTCAAAAGTTCCTGCTGCAGCTGGCGGCGGCGGTGGCGTTTCTGTGCCTGCTGCGGGCGGAGGGCCATCTGAGCCCCAACCTGTATATTCCGTTTTTTAACACCTACGTCGTGCTGAACTGGGTGGTCTACATGATCCTGGCCGCCTTTATCATCGTGGGTACGGTGAACGCCGTGAACATTACCGACGGATTGGATGGCCTGTCCACCAGCGTTACCATCCCGGTGGCGGCGTTCTTCGCGGTGCTGGGCGTGGTGTGGAAGGGCTTTCCCCAGCTGGGCGTCTTTGGCGGCGCCATGGCAGGCGGCCTGCTGGCGTTCCTGCTGTATAACCACTACCCCGCCAAGGTCTTTATGGGCGATACCGGCTCCCTGTTTTTGGGCGGCGCGGTGGCGGCTTTGGCCTTTGCCTATGACATGCCCTTGGTGCTGATCCCCGTGGGCATCGTGTATATCTGCGAGACTCTGTCGGATATCCTGCAGGTGGGCTATTTCAAGCTCACCCACGGCAAGCGTATTTTCAAGATGGCTCCGCTGCATCATCACTTTGAGATGTGCGGCTGGAAGGAGACCAAGATTGTGGCGGTGTTTACCACGGTGAGCGTGATTTTCTGTGCCCTGGCCTACCTGGGCGTTATGAACCGCTTCGCATACTGAGCCGGCAGCAAAAACCAACGGAAGGGAGGGGAGATCTGTGCAGCAATCGGCCATTCATAAGCGCCTGGCATTCAGGAGCAGGAGCACCCGGCGTCCGCCGCGTCAGGCTTCCCGCCCGGAGAGTATTCCCCGGGCCCTGGCGGGCCGGATGGATCTTCCGTTTCTGCTTTTGACCATTTTGCTCACGGTGCTGGGCCTGGTGATGCTGTTTTCCGCCAGCTTCCCCTCCGCCAGCTACAAGCAGGGCGACCCGGCCTATTTCTTAAAGCGGCAGGCCATATTTGCCCTGCTGGGCATGGCCGCCATGGTCGTTATGAGCCGCATGGACTATCATCGCCTGCGGGGCATGGCAAAGATATTGATGTATGTGTCCATCTTCCTGCTGGTCCTGGTGCTGGTGCCCGGTGTGGGCATCAAGGAAAACGGCGCCACCCGGTGGCTGGGCAAGGTGGGCGTGCTGACGTTCCAGCCCTCGGAAATCGCGAAGCTGGCCATTATCGTGTTCTTTGCCGACAGCATTTCCAAAAAGAAAAACCTCATGGAGAGCTTCAAATACGGCGTTCGGCCTTACCTCCTGACACTGGCATTTTTTTCGGGCCTGATGCTGCTGGAGCCACACCTATCCGGTACGATTCTGATCGTGGGCACAGGCGTTGTGCTGATGATCGTGGGCGGCATCGATAAGCGCTGGGCCATCGGCGGCATCGGCAGCGTGGCTGCGCTGGGCTTTACCTATGTGAAGCTGGTGGAGGCCGGGGTCATCTCCTACGGCGCGGACCGCATCCGCATGTGGGAGGACCCGTGGATCGACGCCCTGGACGAGGGCTATCAGATGTGCCAAAGCCTCATTGCCATTGGCTCCGGTGGACTCACGGGCGTGGGCTTGGGCAAGGGACGGCAGAAGTTTTTGTACCTGCCCGAGGAGCATAACGACTTCATTTTTGCCGTGGTGTGCGAGGAGCTGGGGCTCATCGGAGCCGCACTGGTGATGCTGATTTTTGCGCTGCTGATCCTGCGGGGCTTCTGGATCGCTCTCCAGGCCCGGGATCGCTTCGGCGCGCTGCTGGTGGTGGGCATCATGACCCAAATCAGCCTGCAGACCTTTTTGAACATTGCGGTGGTGTCGGGCCTGGTCCCGGCCACGGGCATTTCCCTGCCCTTTTTCAGCTACGGCGGCACGGCCTTGGCCCTGCAGCTGTTTGAAATGGGCATTGTACTCAGTGTATCCCGGCAGATTCCGGCACCCCGGGGCGGATAAGAGGAGGACAGCTATGAAAGTGATTTTTACCTGCGGCGGCACGGCGGGCCATGTAAATCCGGCCCTGGCTCTGGCCGGCTATATGCGCAAGCAGGACCCCACGGTGGAGATTTTGTTTGTGGGTACCCCTAACGGCATTGAGCGCGGCCTGGTGGCCGAGGCGGGCTATGACTACCGGGGCATCGAGGTGGGCAGCTTTGAGCGGTCTATGGACCTGGACAGCCTGCGCCATAACGCCAAAAGCGCTGTGGAGCTTCTGACTCTGCGCCGCCGGGCCCAAGCAATTTTGCGGGAGTTCCCGGCGGACCTGGTGGTGGGCACCGGCGGCTACGCCAGCTATCCTATGGTAAAGTATGCCGCCCTGCAGGGCATCCCCACGGCGGTGCATGAGGCAAATATGATCCCGGGCCTTACCACCCGGATGCTGGAAAAGCATGCCGCCCGCATTATGGTGGGGTTTGAGGAGTGCCGCATACACTATAAGCATCCCGAACGCATCGTGGTCACCGGCACACCGGTGCGCGGCGACTTTTTTGACATGTCTCATGACGAGGCCAAGGCTTCGCTGGGTATCCCCGCGGAGCAGCCCCTGGTGGTGTCCTTCTGGGGCAGCCTGGGCGCCAGCACCATGAACCGGCAGATGCTGGATTTCTTTGAAAAAGAGCGCTCGGACGGCTACCCCTTCCGGCATATCCACGCCGCCGGCGACAGAAGCTGGACCTGGATGCAGCCGGAGCTGGAGCAGCGGGGGCTAACGGAGGATCCCCACCTGGATGTGCGTCCGTATATCCATAATATGGCGGTGGTGATGCGGGCGGCGGACCTGGTGATCTGCCGGGCCGGCGCATCTACCATCAGCGAGATCACCGCCCTGGCGCTGCCTACTATCATCGTGCCGTCCCCGTATGTGGCCAACGACCACCAGGTGAAAAACGCCCGGATCCTGGCTCAGCACGGCGGCGCCTGCCTCATCCGTGAGGAGGAGTCCAGCGGCGATAAGCTCTATCGTACCGCCCGGGATATTTTGGCCAGCCCCACCCGCCGCGCCTCCATGAGCCGGGGCATGGCGGAGCTGGGTATTTTGGATGCCACAGAGCGCATCTATCAGACTGTGATGGAGCTGGTGAAGTAAAAGAGCAGTACGCACTTTGCTCATAGCACCTATAGGCTTCCCCCGGCATAGGATGGCGTACATTCTATGAAAAACGGGGGAGGAATATGAGCGTCATTTTGGTGGAGGGCGGCAGGAAGCTCTCCGGTGCGGTGACGGTGCAGGGAGCCAAAAACAGTGTGCTGCCCATGCTGGCGGCCACGGTACTCTGCCCCGGCGTCTGCTGCCTGCGGGGGTGTCCCGCCCTCAGCGATGTGGATACGGCCGTGCAGATCATCCGGCATCTGGGCGGCACCGTTCACCGGGAGGGACCGGATTTGGTGGTGGATACCCGCCAGATTACCGGCTGCGAGATTCCGGAGGAGCTGATGGGCCGCATGCGCTCGTCGGTGATGTTTTTGGGGGCGATTTTGGGCCGCTGCGGGGAGGCGGTGTGCTCGCAGCCCGGCGGCTGCGACCTGGGACCCCGGCCTATCGACCTGCATCTGTATGCGCTGCGCGCCATGGGCGCGGAAATTGAGGAAAAAAGCGGCCGCCTGCGGTGCCGGGGCGCTGCCCTGCACGGGGCAGAAATATTCCTGCGTACACCCAGTGTGGGAGCTACGGAGAACGCCATTCTGGCGGCCTGCGCCGCCTCCGGCACGACGGTCATATCCAACGCCGCACGGGAGCCGGAAATCATGGAGCTGCAGGACTTTCTAAGGGCCATGGGTGCATGCGTCCAGGGAGCCGGCAGCGCCACCGTGGTGGTGGAGGGACGGAAAAAGCTCCACGGCTGCACCCATCGGGTGCGTCCGGACCGCATTGTGGCGGCTACATATCTGTGCGCAGCGGCCGGTGCGGGCGGCTGTGTATACCTGCACCGGGCGGATTATCGCCACCTGGCAGCGGTGCTGTGCATCCTGCAGAAAAGCGGCTGCGAGATCTGCAGCGACGGCGGGGGCATCTGCCTGAAAAGCGGCGGCCGATTGCGGGGAGTACCGCCGGTGCGAACCTCGCCCTATCCGGGCTTTCCCACCGATGACCAGGCCCTCCTGATGGCGGCGCTTACAAGGAGCCGCGGCTCCACGGTATTTGTGGAGAACCTGTTTGCCGATCGGTTCCGCCATGTGCCGCAGCTCATTAAAATGGGTGCGCAGATTCGCACTCAGGGCCAAACGGCCATCGTCACCGGGGTGCAGCGGCTGCAGGGCGCCGCTGTGCAGGCCACAGACCTGCGTGGCGGCGCGGCCCTGGTGGTGGCGGGGCTGCAGGCACGGGGCGTCACCCGGGTGGAGCAGATCCATCACATCGAGCGGGGCTACGCCGATATAGTGGGTGATCTATCGGGCCTGGGGGCCTGCATATACAGAGAAGACTAAACGAAAGCAGAGGTGTCATATGAGCGGCCGAAACAGACGCAGACGCAGAAAAAGAAAGGGGAGCTTTTCCTTTTTATATAAGCTGCTGGTGTTTTTTGTCATCTGCGGCGCCATTGTGGCTGCCCTGGCCGTATTTTTCAAGGTGGACACCATTGAGGTCACCGGCAACAGCCGCTATACCGCCCAGGAAATCGCCGACAGCGGCGGCATCCATGTGGGCGATAACCTGTTCCTTGTCAATAAATTCAGCGCTGCGGAGGCCATCACCCGCAGCCTGCCCTATATTTCCAGCGTGCGCATTAGCCGCAAGCTGCCGGATACCCTCTGCATCCAGGTGGAGGAAAATGCTGCCCTCTGCGCCATTGAGCAATCCGGCGGCGATTGGATTTTGAGCGGCAGCGGTAAGCTGGTGGAGCAGGCCGCGGCGGGGGAGGAGGTAACGCGCATCGTCGGGCTGACGCCGGTGGACCCCCAGGTGGGCATGCCCCTGCAGGTGCCCGATGAGCAGGGATCCGCCAAGGAGAGCCTATTGCAGCTGCTCCGGGCGCTGGAGCAGAGAGACGCCCTCGGCCGCTGCCAGCAGATCAGCGTGGCCGACGCTGCAATCATTACCCTGCGCTTTGACGGACGGTTTGACGTACTCCTGTCCCCGGATGATGATTTCGGATATAAGCTGGACTGCCTTTTGGCCGTGGTGGATACCAAGCTGGAGCAAAATGAAAAGGGGACCATCGACCTGACGCGCAAGGAAGTGCGCTTTATCCCCGGATAATCTTTTCGGGAAAATACCGGGGAATACTTGACCCGCAGGGGAAACTGTAATAAAATAACTTTGGTATAGCAGCAGCGAAACCATTCAGCTAACGGTGGGCAAATTCTTGCCGCCCGATGGTTAAACGGATGATAAAACTGCCATTTCACATAATCTGCAGCAGGAGGAAAAGACATGGCATTTGCAATGGATACAGGGGTAGAGAATGTCGTCAGCATCAAGGTCATCGGTGTTGGCGGCGGCGGAAATAATGTGGTCAACCGCATGGTTACGGACGGCATCAAGGGTGTCGATTTTGTGGCCGTGAATACGGATAAGCAGGCACTGAATTCTTCTGCTGCCAGCTATAAGATTCAGATCGGCGAGAAGCTCACCGGCGGCAAGGGCGCCGGCTCCAATCCCGAGGTGGGCCGCAAGGCTGCCGAGGAGAGCCGCAATCAGCTGGCCAAGGCCCTGGAGAATACCGACATGGTCTTTGTCACCGCCGGTATGGGCGGCGGCACCGGCACCGGCGCTGCCCCTGTGGTGGCAGAGGCTGCCAAGGAGCAGGGCGTTTTGACCGTGGGCGTGGTGACAAAGCCCTTTGCCTTTGAGGGCCGCAAGCGCATGACGCAGGCTGAGCAGGGCATTGAGGAGCTGCGGGGTAAGGTGGATTCCCTGGTTATCATTCCCAACGAGCGGCTAAAATACGCCACCGATCAGAAGATCACCTTTGCCAATGCCTTTGAAATCGCAGACGATGTGCTCCGCCAGGCAGTGGTGAGCATTTCAGACCTGATCCGAGATACCGGCTTTATCAATCTGGATTTTGCCGATGTCACCGCCGTGATGAAGGATGCCGGCCTGGCCCATATGGGCGTAGGCCGCGCCGCCGGCAAGGGAAAGGCCGAGGAGGCTGCCCGTATGGCCATTTCCAGCCCCCTGCTGGAGACCAGCATTCAGGGTGCCAAGGGCGTTCTCATCAACGTCACCGGCTCCATGGACATCGGCCTGGAGGAGGTGGAGCAGGCTGCCACCCTGGTGCAGGAGGCGGTGCATCCTGATGCGCTGACCATCTTCGGCGCCACCTTTGACGAGAATCTGGATGACGAGATCCGCGTCACCGTCATCGCCACCGGCTTTGCCGAGCCGGACGGAGCCGCCAAGCCTGCCGCTTCCGCCGCTGCCAAGGCAACCGAGGAAAAGCCCGCTGCAGAGCCGGAGGCTGAGTCCGAGGAGGAGGCCCGGCAGCTGCGGGAGGAGCAGACACATTTTGACGACATCCTCAAGATATTTGAGCGGAGCTAAATTAAATCGCTTCCATAATAGCCAAGTGAAAAAACGACCGGCCTTGGTGCGCTGACCCCGAAAGGGCAGGCAAATATTCTTAATAGAAATTATTTGAGCAGCTGAGAGGGCTTGCTGTCTGTGAATTGCAGGCGGCAAGCCCTTTAGCTTCGCCTTGATTTTGCGGCGGATGGAGAATTGAGGACAAATAGCGCTTTTCTCCGAGCGGGCTGAACCCCCTCACATCCGTGACCCATTTCCGGTTTGGCTTTTCGGCAAGGAGTAGCAGAATGGGTGCGATTGAACCTGCATTATCCGTCTGTTAAATAGATTCGTTTCCATGATTTGATCTGGTCTCTGCTGTTAACATCAAATCGCCAGCATAGCTTCCGCAACCGGCTTCTTAAATTCCGGCGTATACCGTTTGCTCGGTACTCCCTTTGTCATAGAAAAACACCCCATTTGTCAGACAAGTATGATAGAATGCTTGTCTAACAGATGGGGTGCTGTTTAGTCCCTGGGGAACGCTATTTTTCCGCGATATGAATTCTGTTCCGCCTTCGGCACATACCGGATTACCTCACCTACAGCCCTTCAAACAGCAGATTTCGGTCTGCCGGCGTATCGATACCTGGCACGGTGCCGCTGTGGTCATACTGCCACAGGGCCGCATGGTAGTAAAAGGAGGGATACTTACCCGGCTCCGCTATCCAAAGCGTGTAGTCCTTGAGAGGGGAGAGATTATAGGTGTGGTAGCCCATTTGGAGGTTAAAGTATATGCCGGCGGTGTAGCCGGCCTGCTCTATGGCCCGGCAGAAGGCGGCGGCGCAGGCCGTGACGGTCTTGCCGTCCAGGCCGTTGGCGCGGCCCTCCTCGGCAGTGACAGTTTCCCAATCGTAAAAAATCGGCAGCTCCAAAGGCCGGCCGGCCAGCATTTGCAGCACAAAAGCGGCCTCCTCCCGAGCCTCCGCTACGGAGACGGCCTGGGAGAAGAAGTACACACCCCGGCGCAGCCCGGCTGTCCCGGCGGCGCTGTAGTTCTCCTCAAAAAAAGTGTCCTGCTCCAAGCTGCCGCTGACGTACCGGCGATAGCCGCAGCGGATCACGGCGAAATCAATGCCGCCGTCGGCCACCTCCTGCCAGCGGATCTCCCGCTGCCATTCGGACACATCTACACCCTGGCTGGCAGTGTATCGGCTGCCGGTGTAGAGCACGGCATCGCCCTGGCGGGTGAAGTCGCCGCTGTCCAGGGTGTTGGCGGGCAGGGCCGGATCCGGCACGATGTATATGGTGCCGACTCCGTCATTGACTGGGACGGTGCCGCTTTGGCGCAGAACCGGCCACAACAGCTCAAGTGCGGCCAAAGCAGCTAAAAAAACCAGCAGAGCGGGCCACAGGCGCCGAAGGATTTTTTTCTTGTTGCTTGCAGACATGCTTCGACACCTCCCGATGCGTCCCATTTTACCACATCAGACATCCCTGCACAAGCCGCCCCAAATGACTTTTCTGTCACCATTGGGCGCCATGGATTTTTTGAAAATTGGAAAGCAGAAAAAGCATGCCGCCGGCAGATGCCGGCGGCATGCTTTTATAGGTTGTTTTTTCGGACCGCAGATGGCGGCCTGTCGGATAGATTAAGCTGCGCGGTTATCTGTTGTGGTTTTTCTTTTTATTGGCAATCACCACACCGATGACTGCGCCGCCACTGATGACTGCCAGGCCCAGCCATAGGAACATATGGCTGCTGTCGCCGGTATTGGGGGTATCAGCGGGCTTAGTGGGCTCTGGCTTGACAGGATCAGGCTTGATGGGATCAACGGTGTCCTTGGTGTAGACCACAGTGATGACCTTGTTACCGTCCAGAGTGCCGGTGAGGGCGTCACCGGTAGTGACCTTATAGGTGTAGCCCTGGATGGCCGGGGCGGCCTGAGCGGTCACGTCATAGGCGGAGCCCTCCTTCAGGCTGTCGGAGGTGTAGGCAGGGGCCACAGTGTTGTCATCCTCGTCCACGAAGTTAACGGTAACGGTGTAGTAGTTGATCTGATAGGAGACGGTGGGCTTCAGGAAATCCTGACCGTCGCCCACTATCTCGGTGCCGGTAGCCCTGGGGTAGAGGGTGGCGCTGCTATTGGTGTAAAGGCCGTCATAGCCCTGGCTGCCATTGGCGTCATAGGTGCCGTAGGTACCGGCTTCCGTCTTGGGGTTCATCAGCTTCACGGTGTAGTGCAGCTGCACATGGCGGAGGTTGGTGATGGGTACGTTGATGTTCCACAGGAAGTGCTCCTCACCGTCCGCCGCGGGGGTATAGGTCAGAACATAGTTATAAGAGTTATTCTCTTTGTCCCAACCGAAGCCATAGGTGTTCTCCTGAAGAGGCACGGCCTCCAGCGTCTCATCGCCCACGGTGACATAGATCTTGGCGGGATCATTGACCAGGTCGAAGTTGTAGTCGTTCTCCACATAGCCCATGTAGTCGGTGACATAGGAGCCGGCGTCCACGGCGTAGAGGATTTCGTTCCGGATGGTGCTGAAGTCCAGGCTTCTGCCCCCGTTCAGATAGTTCATGAAGTAGTAGGAATCATCGGCATTACCGGCGCCGGCAGAGCTATCCTGCGTGGCGATGGAGTATGCGTTATACCCGGCGCTCTTGATCTGCTGCCAGACCTGGTCGGCATAGTAGAAGGCCATGTCCCGGTTATTGGCGGTCCGGGGCTCACAGGGCTGGGACTTGAAGTCATCGCTGGGGATCCCATGGTTGAAGTTCAGATCATAATTGATGTGGTAATCATACTGATCTCCGTTGCTCTCGGCGTTTCTTTCCGCCACATCAGCCAGGTATGCCTGCCAGGTGGCCACATCGGAGGTATCCTTGGGCCGGGGAACGTTGACCTCGGGATAGTTGTTCGGCTCATAGAGGCCGTTATCCCAAAAGCCGCCGGCAAAGCCGTTGTAGTTCTCCTTAGTGTAGTAAGAGCGGGAGAACGGCGTGTCGCTGGCCCAGTTGCCGTCCTTACTGTAGAGGTAGGTGGAGCCGTCCGACACTAAGACCAGGTACTTTTTGTCGGGGGAGATGTTCTGGTGCTCCTCCAGAGCCTCCTTACCGGCCAGAAGACCGGCGTGGATGTTGGTGCCGCCGGAGTATTTGGTCCCCATAGCGGCCTTTATGGCGTCATAGCTCGTGGAAAGATCGAACCAGTCGGACTTGTAAGCCTGGCGCTTGAACTTCACAACGCACACATTCACGGCGGCGCCGCTGTCCTCAGCGGTATCCTTCAGATCTCTCAAGAGGGAGAGGGAGGCATCCACCACGCCGGAATCGGCGGAAGAGGAGCCGTCCAGCACGAATACCACATCGGAGTCCAGCTTTTCCTCTGCGCTGGGCAGGGAAAGGGTCACGTCCGAGGTCCAGGTTGCGGTATCCAGGGGCGTGGCGGTTTTGGATCTGGAGACACCGGTGGTGTAGCGGGGGTTGTCGGTGGGAATCTGATCTTCGGCCAGTGCGGCCGTTGGCAGAACGCCTGCCAGCAGCATAGCGCACAGCAGGGATACTAACAGTGAACGGATTTTTCTTTTCACCTTCATAAATGTTCCTCCAATTTCTTCAAATTCTTTCGGGCACGGATTGTCTGCCCGGCCATCAGCGGCTGCCATATTTCGGAGCAATACTTTTGGCTGATACCGGTCCTCTTAACAATTGAATATAGAACCACCATCTTTCCCAAAGCACAAAAACCTATGGCAGGGTGCGGCGCACACTATCATGGACGGCGATTATTGAAAGGCTGCCCGCGAGCAGCAGGGGTGTTTGCCATGTTTGCCCGGCGGCAAAAGCCTTTATGTATAGTATAGCAATATTTTCCATTTTACAAGTGCTTTTCCGAAAATTATATACCCTAATTTTTATTACTTTTTTCTCGCAAACACCCTTGACATATGGGAAGCCCGCCGCTATAATGGGCCGGAAAGCTCGGAGGGCGAGCTGTTCGGAGAAGCAGCAGCCGGATAAGAGACAAGCTGAGACGCTTGTTTCTTATCCGTTTTTTCTTGAAAAAGGAGGAGTGCAGCATGGAGCTTCTGAACGGGAAAATCAAGCCCATTTATTTTAAATATCTGTCGGCGTCCTTTGGCACCGCTCTGATCGCCTCCGTTTACTCCATCGTGGATGTGGCTATGGTGGGGCAGTATCAGGGGCCGGAGGGTACGGCGGCCCTGGCGGTGGTAGCACCGCTGTGGAACATTATCTACAGCCTGGGCCTGCTGGTGGGCATCGGCGGCAGCGTGCTGTTCAGCGCCCGGCGTGGCAGCGGCCGCGGGGACGGCAGCGAAAACCAGTATTTTACCGCAGCGGCCATCGGCGCGGTGATACTGGCTGCCTTGGCATGGGCGGGAATATGGTGCTTTGAGGGGCCCATTCTCACCTTCTTCGGCGCGGATGAATCGCTGCTGGCCCTGGCCCAGCGGTATATGCAGCCCATCAAGCCGGTGTTCCCGCTGTTCCTGCTGAACCAATTGCTGGCGGGGTTCCTGCGCAATGACGGAAACCCGGGCCTGGCCACCATGAGCGTGCTGGCCGGGGGCATTTTTAATGTATTCGGCGATTATTTCTTCGTGTTCCCCTGCGATATGGGCGTTTACGGCGCGGGCCTGGCCACGGCCATCGGCTCGGGCATATCCTTTCTGGTGATGCTCATCCACTTTGTGAGCCGGAAGAATACCCTGCGCCTGGTGCGCCCGGAGAGGCTGGGCGAAAAGCTCCGGGCTATCTCCGTTACCGGCTTTTCTACTTTCTTTGTGGACGTGGCCATGGGCATCCTGACGGTGCTGTTTAACCGGCAGATCATGCGCTGGCTGGGCAGCGATGCTATGGCCGTTTACGGCCCTATCATACAAATCAGCACCTTTGCCCAGTGCTGCGCCTACAGCGTGGGCCAGGCGTCGCAGCCTATTATTTCCATGAACTACGGTGCGGCCAAGGCCGGGCGTATCCGGCAGACCCTCCGACTTGCCCTGTATACAGTGGCCTTTTTCAGCATTTTCTGGACGGCCCTGAGCTTGGCCTGCCCCAATTTCTATATCCGTATTTTCATGTCACCTACCCCTGCCATTTTGGCTATAGCACCGGCCATCATCCGCACCTATGCGCTGTCATTCCCTCTGCTGCCGCTGAATATCTTCTCCACCTATTATTTCCAGGCCATTATGAAGCCCGGGGCGGCGTTCATTGTGTCGGTGGCTCGGGGATTGGTGGTCAGCGGGGTGTTGATCCTGGCGCTGCCTGTGGTGCTGGGAGCGAACGCCCTGTGGCTGGCCATGCCTATTACCGAGCTGCTGGTGGCGATCTATACTGTCGCGGCCATGAAAAAATATACAAAGACCCTGCCTGCCACCGGGGCCCGGCTTTGAGACTGTCGATAAAGTGGCAGGATTTGCGATAACGGTAAGGAAGGGAGTGTGAGGGAAACCCAAGAAGGGTGTCCCTCACCATTCAAATCAATCGTTTTTGGAGCTTTTTCAAAGCTTCAAAAACTTAGGCAGCGGGGCGAAAAGACTTTTTCGGCACGCTGGAAATAAAGGGCCAAGCACCCAAAACAGAAGGAGAAACGACATGAAAAAACTCATCATCCGCGCATTGGCCGGTCTGCTGGCCTCCGTTCTTTTGGTGGCCGGCGTAGCACTGGTGGGCAATATGCCCAACGGCAAGCGTACCGACGGCATATTTTATCAGGCCAGCGGCATCCATCCGGACGCCGCCCTGATGACCGTGAACAAGCGATCCGTGTCCGCCGAGGAATACCTCTACTGGCTGGCCTACGATTGCGATTATCTGTCCTCCTATATGGGCTCCGTGGACTTTGACGCCGCCGTCAGCGGCGGTCTGACCTACGGCCAGTACGCCATGGAGGACGCTCAGCGCACGGTGGTGCTCTATGCCGTGGTGCGCCAGTGGGCGCAGGAGGCCGGGATCACCCTGTCCGAGGAGTCCCAGGCCCAGCTGGACGCCCAGCGCCAGCAATATGTGACCTACTACGGCGGCGAAGAGGGCTATGCCAAGCAGCTGGAGCTTATGGGCCTCACCGATGAAGGCTTCCAGCAGATTAACCAGGTATACTTCCTGTATTCCGAGCTGTATAAGGCCTACTGCACCGCCGGCGGTGCCCTGCGCCCCTCCGATGAGGAGATTGCCGCCTTCGCCCAAAGCGGCGGCTACTGCACTTTCCTTCCTCTGTATTGGTCCATCACCGGCGATGAGGCCACCGACGCCGCTACCCTGGCCCAAGCTCAGGAGGCCGCGGCCCGCCTGCGCAGCGCGGAGGATGTGACGGCTGCCTATCTGCAAATTGCTCAAGAGCTGGCGCTGCAGGCATCGGAAACCGGCGAAACGGCCGCCGTCCAGGACCTGGACAGCAGCGTTGCCGCCGTCCTGACCGCTCTGGCAGAGGGGCAGGTCAGCGATGTGGTGACCACCGCCAAGGGCTATTATGTATTCGTGGGCCAGGCCCTGAATGCTGACGCCGTGCTGGATAAAATGTTCAATGCCAAGCTGGACGCTATGCGAGAGAGCGCCGGCATTCGCTACAACTGCCGCAGCTATGACAAGCTGAACGTTGCCCGCTTCTATACCAAGCTGCAGACCCTGCGCAGTCAGCTTTCCGGCGCCGGCACGGACAGCAATACCTCAGCGGGCACGGATACGGCGCCTCAATCCTGATAACGGCTGAATTTTATTCGTCAAAACAACGAAAGATTGAAGCTTTTCATTGCCATAAATCACAATCTTTTTGACAAGGTACATTTTTGTATCTTTTGACCATTGACTATTGTTAAAAAAATGACTATCATGGGGTTGCTTTAAAAAATGCGCTCTCACGCATCTATATTTAACTATAAAAATTAGGAGGAACACATTCATGAAAGACTTGTATGTTGTCAATTGCTGCAGAACAGCCATCGGCTCCTTTGGCGGTTCTTTGAAGAACACTCCCGCCGCTGAGATGGGCGCCATCGTGGTGAAGGAAGCCCTCAAGCGCGCCAACGTCGCTCCCGAGAACGTGGATGAGGTGATGTTCGGCTGCATCCTCACCGCTGCCCAGGGCCAGAATGTTGCCCGTCAGGTTTCTGTCAAGGCCGGCATCCCCTATTCCGTTCCCGCTTACACCGTGGGTATGGTCTGCGGCTCCGGTATGAAGTCCGTCATCGAGGGTGCCCGTTCCATCCTGGCCGGCGATTCTGACATCGTTGTCTGCGGCGGCACCGAAAATATGAGCGCCGCTCCCTTTGCCTCTCTGGACGCCCGCTGGGGCGCTCGCATGGGCGACAAGAAGCTGGTGGACACCATGATCAAGGACGGCCTGTGGGACGCCTATAACAACTATCACATGGGCACCACCGCCGAGAACATCAATGATATTTGGGGCATCACCCGCCGCGAGCAGGATGAGTTCGCCGCTGCTTCCCAGCAGAAGGCCTGCGCCGCCCGGGATTCCGGCCGCTTCGACGATGAGATCGTGGCCGTGCCCGTGAAGGTGAAGAAGGAGATCGTGGAGTTCAAGCGCGACGAGTATGTGAAGGAAGGCGTCACCGCCGATGGTATCGCCAAGCTCAAGGGCGCCTTCCCCGTAGGCCCCGAGTCTCCCAACCCCCAGGTGGTACATACCTTCGAGGTCACCGGTGCCCAGGATGCCGCTGACAAGGGCACCCAGCGCGTCACCGCCGCCAACGCCTCCGGCATCAATGACGGCGCTGCCGCCATCGTGCTGGCCTCCGGCGAGGCTGTGGCCAAGTATGGTCTGAAGCCCATGGCCAAGCTTATCGGTTGGGGCCAGGGCGGCGTGGATCCCAAGATCATGGGCGTAGGCCCCGTGGTGGCATCCCGCAACGCTATGAAGAAGGCCGGCGTCACTATCGATGATATCGACCTGGTGGAGGCCAATGAGGCTTTCGCCGCCCAGTCCATCGCCGTGGCCCGTGAGCTGCACTTCGACATGAGCAAGGTCAATGTCAACGGCGGCGCCATTGCTCTGGGTCACCCCGTGGGTGCCTCCGGTGCCCGTATCATCGTGACCCTGCTGCACGAGATGCAGAAGCGGCCCGAGGCCAAGAAGGGCCTGGCAACCCTGTGCATCGGCGGCGGCATGGGCACCGCAGTGGTGTTTGAAAAGTGCTGATTGGCTGAAGCATAACGCATAAAAGCAAAAATCGGGGGTCCCGGGCTTCCGGGACCCCCGATTTACCCTGTCGAAAAATCCTTTGGATTTTTCCGACAAAAGGATTGCAGCCTGCTGCGCGCATAATTTTTGCACGGAGCGCAAAAATTCCACACTTGCAGTCTGAGGGGTATTTTTCCCCACGCACATGTCGCGGTGAAAAATGATTTGAATTTTTTGCCGCCTGCGGGCGACAAACTCTGCGAGGCTTTTTGAAACGCTGGGGGAGGGGAGAAGTGGTCCTAATTTTGTTGAAGGGCAAAAATATCGCGCAAAGGTGTTGACAATCCCGCAGGAATGTGATATTCTAATTCTTGCCTAAATCCGCCGGTGTGGTGGAATGGTAGACACAGGAGACTTAAAATCTCCCGGTAGCAATAC
>ERZ839767.228-NODE-228-length-97881-cov-5.086480_pt1 | contig 97881 bp, 76 predicted proteins | sample MGYA00519879_ERZ839767 | MGnify/ENA primary metagenome ERZ839767 (study PRJEB31850, sample SAMEA3708852) | human gut metagenome | biome: human gut; feature: human-associated habitat; material: faeces | place: China | collected 2014 ...
GTAAAGGCAGAAAAAGGGGTAAATGCAGAACTGGGTTTCAAACAAGGATATAAATGGGGCAACCTGCAAGGTATGGCCGATGTGGCAGGATTCTATACCCGCTATGACAACATGATAGAGTTCCAGTTCGGTTTGTTCAACAATGCCGATTACAGCATCATTAACAGTCTGTCCGATGCCGGCAAAATGCTCATGGACATGATTAACAAAGTACCGGGAGCCAACCTGGGTATCGGCGCCAAATTCCACAACGTATCTAAAGCTGAAATCTACGGAGTGGAAATAAGTACCACGGGTATGTATACATTTAGCAAAAATGCCAAGTTGCTTTATAATATAGGTTACATATACACCGAACCACGCGATGCTGATTATAAAGAACGCAATGCATTGGAAGCAAGTTACACCGACCCGCTTCAAATGAAAGAGAAATCCAACACTTCTCCCTATTTGAAATATCGCCAGAAACACACCATCAAAGCCACACTCGATTTCGAGTGGAAACGTATCAGCCTCGGTACGAATATTTCATGGAAAAGCAAACTATTGGCAGTAGACTATCTGATGGTAGACGAACGCGAAAAAGAGAAACCGGAGGTAATGGACTATGTACGCGACCTCCTGTTCGGAAATGTAGATGGCGAAACACTTAATTCCTATTGGAGAAAGCACAATAAAGATTATCTCACAATGGACCTCCGTATGGGTGTAAAAGCAACGAAAGATGTCGGATTCCAATTTATGATTAATAATGTATGGAATAAAGAATATAGTTATCGTCCGATGGCCATTGCTGCACCACGCACGTTCGTTGTAAAAATGGACATCTCTTTCTAGAACACACTATTTAACAAAGCTAAGTTCATTTTAAGAGCGCAAATTACAATAAGTCCAGTAATTTGCGCTCTTCTATTATTTATAGTAAAATTAAAGAATGTGAAACAAAGAGTCTCTTTGTATCAAGCATAGACAAGAAATATAAAACATTTATTTATAAAGTGTTATCTAATATACCTTAAAATGATTTATTTGTTCCTATTTAACAAATAAATCCGTCATATAGAACATTCTTATCCCAAAAGATTCGTTATATTTGTGATACGATTTCGGAAGATATTATCAGACTATAAATAATAACAATTATGGGAAAAACTGAAATTAGTGAGAATGCAGGCAAAGTATGGCATGCACTCAATGAAGTTCATGAAATTTCTCTAGAAGGTTTAGCCAAAAGACTGCAACTAGAAGAGACTGAAATCGCCCTTTCCATTGGATGGCTGGCATGTGAAAACAAAATTCATTTTGAAGAAAAGGACGGAAGAACATTTGTAAGCACTACTGGAGTATTAAATTTCTTCTTCGGATAAAATTGTGTTGCTAAGTTTATCATCCACAGTGCGATAACAATCCCTTGGTACTTAAAAAGGAATCTATACCATACAAAGCTTGAGTCTTTCATCTTGAAGGTTCAAGCTTTGCGTGATTTATAAGCAAAATACACCGTGCATGCAACTAAATCCCCATTTGTTACGTCTAAAAGAGAAAAGACAAATTTATGTACACTATGAAACGTATTACTTTTCTCACATTTACCCTATGGATGGGTAGCATCTGCCCAATATTAGCCCAAAACAGTTCGATTAAAGGTAAAATCATATCCAACCAACAGCCTGTGGAATATGCCAATGTAACAGTAAACACAGCGGACACGACTTTTATTGCCGGAAGCGTAACGGATGCAAACGGGAACTTCTCACTCCCGAATATCCCAAGCGGCAATTATTTACTGAAAGTGGCATGCATGGGTTATCAAACTACCTATCATCCTTTTAAGAATAGCACTTCCTCCACCGACTTGGGAAAAATCCCAATGAAGTTTACCTCCATTACCATGAACGAGGTAGTAGTGAAAGCTCCCATGATAAAGCGGGAGGCCGACCGGTTTATTGTAGATGTGGCCAACTCGGTGGCAGCTATTGGCAAAGACGGGGCGGAACTGCTGCAACAAGCACCCGGTGTATGGATTACCGACGATAAGATTGCTATCAACGGCTCTTCCGGAGCGAAAGTGTTCGTCAACGAACGTGAGTTACGCATGTCTAAAGAGCAACTTATCAATTACTTGCGCGACCTGAAATCGGAAGATATCCAACGGATAGATGTTATACCGCAGGCTGGAGCCGAATATGATGCCAACATGAGTTCCGGCATTATCAAAATCAGTATGAAACGGCAACGAAACGATGGAATGACCGGCAACGCATCCCTCACTACCCGATACAACGATTTACTCACTCAATATTACACCTCGGAAGACGTCCGTTACCATAACAACAAACTAACCTTAAACGCCGGACTCTCCCTAAACTGGAAGCCACAGGATGATATGCTGATTGACGAATCGAATCTATCTGCCTACAATCAATACAATGCCCAATCAGGCCTGGAGGAAAAAGCACGTTCTTTACGAGCGAAACTGGGAGCTATCTATGAATTTACACCCCGGCATAGCGTTGGACTGGAGCTTGAATATGCTCAGAATACCTCTAAAATAATGTCTCCAAGTACCTCTTTCTTTGCATGGGATGAGAGTTCCCGTTACACAGAGAGCCTGCGCCGTCCGAATAACCGGAACAAGAATTTCTCCGCCACCTTCAACTATATTTATATTCTGGACCCCGAAGGTTCCACCATCAAACTGCTTGGCGATTACAACTCCAACCGGGATAATAACCGGACTGACGGATACACCAGCATACGTCTCGATAACGTGGATAATGATTCGACTTACTACGAGCACACCCGGAACAATTATCAGGTAAGCACACTCACGCTGGCTTTAGAAAAGCATCTCTCATCGCAGTTTTCGCTCAAAGCCGGCGGAAAATACACATTAAACCATACCAAAAGCCGTGCACAATACGCCTATCAGGAAGATACACAATGGATTCCTTCCGAAGATTATTGCTTCGATATCCGATATAAAGAAAACATTGCAGCAGTTTATGGAGTCCTTTCCGCCAAACTCGGCCGCTGGGGACTTACCGGCGGACTACGGGCAGAATATACACATACGAATGGAGAGGGCAGCTACATTAAACAGTCCTATATAAGCCTGTTTCCCAATATGAATATTTCATATACGGCGGACAAAAAAGGAAAGTACATGTTGATTGGACAGTATTCACGTTCCATCAGCCGCCCCAATTTCTGGATGCTCAACCCTACACGCATACAGGCTACCGACTACACATTCCAGACGGGAAATCCCAATCTGCTCCCCTCTTACAACAACAAGCTGAGTGCCACGCTGGTCTTTGCGCAGAAGTACACGTTGACATTTGCCGCCGAATTCATAAAAGACAACATTCAGCAATACGCAACCAACGACCCCAACAAGCCGAATATCAGCTATGTAAACCAAGCGAACTTCAACGATATGAAACAATATGTATGCTCTATACAGTTACCCTTCGACCTGACCGACTGGTGGAATTGGCAAAACAACATCACCTTGATACGCAACGGTGATAAGTTGACGCTCGACAGTCCGCAGAACTTCCATAATATGTTTATATACAACACAAACTCTACCTTTACGCTTCCCGGAAAGTTCTATCTGGACATCAATTACAGCTATAACGGAAAAGTACGTATGAGTAATGTCACCGTCTCTCCCAATCAGAGGGTTACCCTTAAACTAAAGAAGAAATTCCTTAAAGAAAAACTAACTGCCACAATAGGGGTAAAGAATCTCTTTATCCGGCAAACAGACCTTCACATCAAAACGGATGAATATGAACGACTTTACAATATGAAGAATGCCTGGCAGAAGCCAAGCTTCGAATGTAAGCTGAGTTATAGTTTCCAAACAGGAAAATCGTTTAAGAACAAGAATATCGAAAGCGGTGCCGAAGACGAGAGAAGCCGATTAGGTGGTAAAACGGAATAACATCAAGCCGGGGTTATTGGGTAAAGGACAAAGCTATGCATGACGAAATGGCGAAAACATAGAAATGCTATTGCCTGAATTGAACAGCACTAACTGAGTTCATCCAATAACCCACAGAAAATTTAAATCCAACAGTTTATCAAAGAATTCTTTCCAGACTATTTATCGAATATTCCGGCAAACAGAATCTTCCACCTAATTATGAATTAGGATGATACCGAGAAAGTAAGAATGAATAATATGTCTATTTCTCTCATCAAAGGTTTTCTTCGTAAATAATCCTTTTTTGTTTTACTTTTCTAAAAAGAAATGTCGTAACTTTGCACTTATCCATCAAATAAATAATTCCAGAGAATACGGCAACTAAAGAATTGGTTATATATGCTTAAAACTGGATGATTTATTAGTTTTCGATTATTGAATACAAATAACGTCTTCAAAGTTATACTTTTAAAGTAATGAAACTGAAAGATAAAAGATTTTGGATATTTGAGGCAGCGATGGCTTTATGTGCCGTAATTGTACTCGTACTTGTTTCCATAATATGGCTTCAGTTATCGGGAGTATGGTGGCTAAATTCCACTTTCCGTACAGGATTTTTTAGTTTCTTTGAAGTAACATACTTAGTTGGAGGGTTTATTGCTTTGTTCCTGAAAAAATTGCTCCATAATAAATACTTTTCCATTCGGGTTTGGATTGCCACAAGCCTCACTTTTGCTTTACTCTATATTCTAACAAACGATATAGACAACAGTACGGAAGCTTGGGCAATGCTTTTTATTGCAGGACATGCAGTCATATCATACATTCCTATACGATTAACATGTATTCTCGTCACAAAAGAGGAAGGAGAAGAAACAAAATGAAAAAGACTTCGGAAATTATTGGGATTTGCTGCAGCATCATATTGGCAGTCATACTCATTTATCAAATGTTTACTGTTGATGGAAAAAACAACGGAATAGCAAGAATCGCCCTGTCCGCATTATTATTGTGGATATTCTACAGCATATACCGAAGTTTTATTCATCGACCAAAAGAAGAACAATGCGAAAAGAAAGAATCATTAAACCATTCCACCAATCAAAATTTGAATGTTACCGAAAAGGTTAAAAAGACAAAGCGCATAGTGGATGAGCTGAAAAGACGTACACTTTGCCCATGCTATAAGCTCCATATCAATCGAGAACGATGCCCAGCCCTCACAGACACAAAGTTAGGCGGTCTACCCTATTGGGACTGCATACAACCTTATCCCACCGATATAAATGGGAATCCAATGATGTTGTTGGCGCAAATCAACTTTACGAACAACCCAATGGGAGAACCTTTGCCAAAAGAAGGCCTTCTGCAATTCTTCATCGCCGAAGATGAAGAGAATTACAGCTATGGCTGTGACTTTGAGAACCATACCAATCAGGAAAACTTCCGCATTGTATATCATCATAAAATTGATGACACCATTACAAAGGAGCAAATCATAGCACTTAATTTACCCACTTGTGAGAAATCCCAATCCGCACCGTTTTATAATGAATATGCTTTAGACGTGATGCAAGGTGATTCTGCTATCAACGTAGAAGTAGGAACTTTCGACAAGGTATTTAACGACGTGATAAACGACCTGTTCGGAGAGTCTCTTAATGGTAAACACTGGTTACATTATTCTGCTTACAAAAAAGATTTCGATTACTTTATATATTCACTCACCGACCAAAATAACTTTCAAATACTCGGATATCCTACTTTCGTTCAGTATGACCCACGCGAGATAAAGGATGGTACAACGTATTACGACACGGTGTTGCTCCAAATTCCCACTATCGAAGCAGAAAAGGAAGACAAAAACAATCATGACAATTTTTATGTAATCTGGGGTGATTGCGGTGTTGCCAACTTCCTAATTAACCAAGAAGACCTGAAACGTCTTGATTTCAGTAATGTATTCTACAACTGGGACTGTAGCTAATCTTTCCTATAATGTGGAAACATCACAAATTCATTTTCCTTCATCCTCTAAACCACCGTTTATAAATCATATCAACTTATTTATTTCGGCTGTTTCATATCAATCAACCACTTTTGGTTGATTAATCAAGAAATGTATAACTTTTGTCCTCACTGCTCAATTCTTCCTAAAATCCTTATTTACAACCATCCTGCACTCTCTCGTTTTCATTCTCAAAGAATTCACTTATCTTTGCCAAAAAAAGTGAAATATAGACTGCAATCTGCATCTTATTTGAACAAGTCTGATGACTTTGTTCCCGTTTGCATTATCTTTGCCCCAAACTAGCGAAAATAGGCGACACTCTGCACTCTAATCCGAGCAAGTTCGATAACGATGCGCCTGCTTGTACTATTTTCGCCTCACAAAAACAAGACGCGTTATGCACCCACTTGAACAATTTAAATACTGCCCCAAATGTGGTTCTCCACATTTTGAGGTACATAATGGAAAGTCCAAACAATGCGCCGATTGCGGATTCACTTACTATTTTAATTCCTGTTCCGCAACGGTTGCTTTTATCCTAAACCCACAAAAAGAAATGCTGATTTGCCGTCGCGGTAAAGAGCCGGCAAAAGGGACACTCGACTTGTCGGGAGGCTTTGTCGATATGTACGAAACCGGAGAAGAGGGAGTGGCACGCGAGGTGAAAGAAGAGACCGGACTGATTGTAGAAGAGGCACGCTATCTTTTTTCATTGCCCAATCTATACGAATATTCCGGCTTTATGGTGCACACGCTGGACCAGTTCTTTCTTTGTACGGTAAAAGATACCGAACGCATCACGGCTCAAGATGATGTGGCCGAAACGTTCTGGATGCCCCTGTCGAAAATCAATCCGGATGATTTCGGACTGACTTCGGTCCGGGAGGGAGTGAAACGATTTCTGAAAAACATAAATAAGTACTTATGAAACTCAAACAAACCTTGTTAATTGCCTTATTCGGAGCCGTCTCTATAGGAAGCCAGGCTCAACGCCAGGTACCGATTACAGCGGCTGAAAAGACTTTTGAAGAAGGAAAACAGCTTTTTGTACAAAAGAATTTTCCGGCGGCTACTCGTTTGCTGCAAGAGTATGTAAAACAGAAAGGACTTCCGTATGAAACGGTAAGCGAAGCGGATTATATGCTGGCTTGTTCGGCATACGAACTGAAAAACAAAGAAAGCGTTGCCATCTTGCAACACTATTTAAAAGAGTATCCGGAGTCTCCTTACAGAAACAGAGTGAACGCGCTCATCGGTAACGCGTACTTCTATCAGGAGAAATATGCCGAATCCATCGAGGAATTTGAACGTTGCAACTTGGACGCACTGCCCAACGAAGAACGGGACGAATGCACTTTGCACCAGGCCATAGCCTACATTGAAACAGGCGATTTACAGAAAGCGTATGTGCTCTTGAGTGTAGTGGAGGCATGCAGCAAACTCTATCGGGACGAGGCCAACTATTACAAAGCTTATATAGACTATAGCGAAGGACGCTACGACCAAGCGTTGCCGCTATTCGAGAATCTGCGCGACAGCAAACAGTTCGGCAGCGAAGTTCCTTTCTATATTGCCGACATCGATTTGGCACAAAAGCGCTATGCAGAGGCACAAAAGGAAATCACCGCCGCTATGGCTAACGGCACGGGAAGCATGTCGGCAAAGAGTTCCGCACACCATGCACCGGGCTGGTCGGCCCGCCTCCTCCAAGCGGAGAAAGAGCGCATTCTGGGCGGTGCACTTTACGGACAAAGAAAGTACGAACAGGCCATTGCGCCATTGGAACGCTACATAGAAGAGTGTAACACGCTCAATCAACCGGCAGACAACACCTCCTACGGCGCAACGTCCGACAAGGTTTCCAACCAACCGTCACTCCGGAATGTTCCCGACCGTAATGCCCTTTACCAATTAGGCATGTCGTACTACCACACACGGGCTTACCTGCGTGCGGCGGAAGCTTTAGAGAAAACAACTTTTGAACAAGACGCCTTATCGCAAAACGCATATCTGCACATGGGGTTGTGTTACATCCAGTTACAAAACAAACCTCAGGCACGTATGGCCTTCGAACAGGCTTCTACCCTGAAAGCCGACCCTGCCGTCACCGAGCAGGCTTTGTACAATTATGCCTTATGCATTCATGAAACCTCTTACTCTCCTTTCGCGGAGTCGGTAACGGTATTCGAGCGTTTCCTCAACGAATTTCCTCAATCAGTTTATACCGAGAAGGTGAACGATTATCTGGTAGAGGTTTATATGAACACGCGAAGCTACGAGGCTGCCTTGCAATCGATTGCCAAGATAAGCCGGCCGAGCAACCGCATCTTGGAAGCCAAACAGAAGATTCTGTTCCGCCTGGGAACTCAGGCCTTTGCCAATGCCGACTTTAAGCAAGCGATAGAGTATCTGAACCAATCCCTCGCATTGGCTTCCTACAACCGCCAGACCCAAGCCGACGCTCTTTATTGGCGGGGGGAAGCGGCGTATCGTTTAGGACAATACGCTGATGCTGCACGGGACTTCAAACAATATATTTCTTTAGCCTCCAATTCCTCCGGCGAATCTTACGGACTGGCATTGTATAATCTGGGATATTCGGCTTTTAAACAAAAGAATTATACCGAGGCAGGCAGTTGGTTCCGCAAATTTATCGACCAGTCGTCCACAGCTTCTGCGGCGATGAAGGCGGATGCCTATAACCGCCTAGGCGACTGCCGCTTTTATGTACGTAGTTTCGAAGAGGCCCGCCAGCTTTACAACCGCGCTTCCGAACTGAATCCGGCTTCGGGAGATTATGCCTTGTACCAGATTGCGTTTGTAAAAGGGTTACAAAAAGACTATGGAGGTAAAATCACTTCTTTGAACCAATTAATCAGCCAGTTCCCGAACTCGCCGTACATTGACGACGCGCTTTACGAACGGGGACGCGCTTACATACAGCTGGAGAACAACGAACAGGCTATCCAGTCGTTCAACACACTGGTAGAACGTTTCCCGGAAAGCTCCATTGCACGAAAAGGGGCCGGTGAAATCGGACTTCTTTATTATCAGGACGACAAATATCCGGAAGCCATACGCGCTTACAAACAGGTTATCAGCAATTACCCCGGCAGTGAGGAGGCGTTGCAGGCTCAGCGGGATTTGAAATCTATCTATATCGACTTGAATAATGTCGATGAATACGCCACTTTTGTGGCTTCGCAGAAAGGCGGCGTGGCATTGGGCAGCGACGAACGGGACTCGCTTACATACGTAGCGGCCGAGCGAGTGTATATGCGCGGAGACATTGCCGGTTCGAAAAACAGTTTCACGCATTACTTGCAATCGTTCCCCGACGGGGCTTTCCAACTGAACGCCCACTACTATTTGGGACTGATAGGTTATAACCAAAAGAACTTTACCGAGGCGCAACAGCATTTGGACAAAGTGATAGAGTTCCCCAACAACAAGTTCTCTGAAGAGGCGATGGTGATGGGAGGCGAATTGGCTTTCAACGCCAAAGAATATGCCAAGGCTCTTTCTATATATAAGTTATTGAAAGAGAAGACGGCTTCGGCCGAACGACGGTTGCTTGCCCAGACGGGTATCCTCCGTAGTGCCTACTTGCTGCAGGACGCTAACGAAACGATAATCATAGCCAATGAGATGTTGACGATTCCGAAGCTGACTCCGGAACTGACCAACGAAGTTCGTTACTACCGGGCGAAAGCGGCTTTGAGCACTCATCCGGAACAGGCTTTGCCCGACTTGAAAGAGTTGGCCAAAGATACCCGCAATGTATACGGGGCGGAGGCTAAATATCGCTTGGCGCAGTATCTGTACGACAACGGACAGAACGAAGAGGCTGAGAAGGTTTTGCTCGAATACATCGACATCAGCACTCCACACGCTTATTGGCTGGCACGCAGTTTCGTCCTCTTATCGGATGTGTACGTAAAGATGGACCGCAAAGTGGAAGCACGACAATATTTGCTCTCGCTGAAACAGAATTATCAGGCCGACGATGATATCGAACAGATGATTGAAACTCGACTCAACAGTTACTAAGTGGAGAGTTGAGAGTGGAGAGTTGAGAGTTTTATTTAATGGAAAATTGAAAGTTGAAAATTGAAAGTTTATTCAGTGAAGCTTATTAAGGGGAGAGCTTATTAAGTGGAGAGTTGAGAGTTGAAAGTGGAGAGTTCTTTAATGGAAAATTGGAAATTGAAAGTTTATTCAATAAAGAGCTTATTCAAAGAAGTATTGAATGTTATTGAATGGAAAGTTTAAAGCAAGAAAGCAATGAATTGCAAACCAATATTCTTCAGTCTTCATTTTTTCAAGTTTCATTCCTTTGGCAAGTAATAACGTCTTAAAAAAAGAAATATGAAAAGAAACATTTATATAGCGTTAGGGTTGATAGGCATGGTTGCCTCACCCCTCCATGCGCAGAAGGATTCCACCCTTACCCGTACCGTAGTGGTGGAGAATGAATATAATCCCAATATCATGGACGCAAACAAAATCAATGTGTTACCTCGCATTGAAGAGCCTACCGTGAACAAAAAGGAAATTGAGTATGCACGCACAGAGAACCCGTTCTCGGCATTCAGACTCTACCCTATGCCGAATCTGGCTTCCGTACCCACACAGGAAGAGGCCACACGAGGTTGGGTAAATCTGGGATATGGCAATTACGGTAACTTGCTGGGGCGCATCAGTTATCTATATAACCTGGGCGAGAAGGACGACCTGCATTTGTCTGCCGCTTTCGATGGACAGAATGGTAAGATGGAACTTCCCGACAGCAAGGAGAAATGGTCGTCACGCTTTTACCAGACGCAGCTCAACGGACACTATACACACCGTTTCGGACAAGCGGAGCTGGGAGTAAAAGGGGCGTTCGGACTGCAAACATTCAATTATCTGCCGTATGTGGGGCAGATAAGCGACAAGCAAAACAATACCACCGGAAACATCGGTCTCTCCATCCGCTCCACCATGCCCGACCGGAAATGGCAATACAAAGGAGGATTGGATTTCAGTTACTTCGGACAGGATTATCTTTACCTATGGAAAGAATCGGGCGACGGACGTTCCGAAACCACGGTTAGCGCCCATGCGGGAGTTTCTTACCAAGTGTCGTCCGAGAACAGGGTAGGCATGGATATCGAAATAGACCATTACAGCTATTCGCAAGATGATAAAGGGTTTACACCTCCTCTATATACAGGAAACGAAGGAGAGCTTCCCGGCCCGGCAGAGGGCAATGAAGGGGACGATAAGATTCGGCTCACTCCGTTCGAGAACTATACGCTTTTCCGTTTCAACCCTTACTATGCCCTCGAAAGAGAGGCGATGCGTTTACGGATTGGGGCACAGATAGATTGGAATACCGGATTCAACAGCGGCATTAAATTTGCGCCGGATGTGTTGGTTGAATTTCCGTTCAGCGAAAGTTATGTCTTCTACATCCAGGGTAAAGGAGGGGTAATGCCTAGCGATTTCCGCCGGATGAGCGCCATATCTCCTTACTGGTTCACCATGCAGCAATTAAAGAACACCCACATGCAGCTGGATGCCACGGTGGGCTTTAAAGCCGGCATCGCACCGGGATTCAACCTGCATCTGTTTGGGGGCTACGAGTTGTGCGACGACGATTTACTGGTTGCTCCATACAGTCCGGGACCCAATTTCATGGAACAGGAGAAGGCCAACGCCGTGAAAGCAGGAATCTCTGCCAACTATCTGTATAAAGACCTGATAGGCCTCTCTGCCCAAGCCATATACCGCAGTTGGAGCACGGAGGATAATTACAAGTCGTACCTCTATACCAAACCGGCTTTCGACTTCCGGCTGAATGCTACCGGCAAAGTGGAGAAACTCGGCTGGGAGGTTGGCTATCAGTATACCAGCCGTTACAAGGGCGAAATGGAAGCCATCAACGACCTGTACCTGAGTCTCTCCTATCCGCTGATAGAAAACACCTCGGTTTGGGTAAAGGCTGACAACCTCTTTAACCGTTCTTATCAGTACTACTGGGGATATCCTACCGAGAAAATCAATTTCATGCTCGGAGCAAACCTACGGTTTTAAGAGCGTCTTTAACAAGATTATAAACGCTTGATTATCAGAAGCAAAAAAGGCTATTAACGTTGATAGATACTCCTCGTGAGGTTGATAGCGCAACGTTGTGAGGTTGATAGATACTCCTCGTGACGTTGTTCTATCAACCTCACAACGTTATACTATCCATCTTAATTCCGTTGCAATACTCATCTTAAATGAATGCAAACAGAACCCTAAATACTGCAAAATAAACCTCTATTCCTCTTAAAACTTTCCACCGAATACGTTCTCAGAGATTTTCCACCTACCGCTCACTCTTCTTCCGACTTACCTAAGCAAACAAAAAAGAGTCGTTCACCCATCGAAAAACGAAAGCAAGAGCCAACCACACAAAAGTAGCATATCAAACCAGCTTTTTAGCCAAAGCCATTATAGCCTCCAAAGGGCGACCATTCGCACAAAAATGTAACATTAAAGCTCTTTTTTTCTAAAAAATGTAGATTTATACCTTATTATAAGAGACGAATCTACTTTTTTTTCTACTTTTGCGCCGAATTTTAATGAGTTACAACAACAGCATGCAAAAAAATCTTGTTATCGTTGAGTCTCCTGCAAAGGCGAAAACAATCGAAAAGTTTCTGGGAAAAGATTACAAAGTACTTTCAAGCTACGGACACATTCGTGACCTGAAGAAGAAGGAGTTCAGTATAGATACCGACACCTTTCAACCGGATTATGAAATTCCTGCGGAAAAAAAGAAACTGGTATCTGAACTGCAATCCGAAGCGAAAGACGCCGAAATGGTATGGCTCGCATCCGATGAGGACCGCGAGGGAGAGGCCATTTCGTGGCACTTGTTCGAGGTGCTCAAGCTAAAGCCGGAAAATACAAAGCGTATCGTTTTCCACGAAATTACCAAAAGCGCCATCTTGAAAGCCATCGAGACCCCACGCGATATCAACATCAATCTGGTGAACGCGCAGCAAGCCCGCCGCGTACTCGACCGTATTGTAGGTTTCAAACTCTCGCCGGTGCTCTGGCGCAAAGTCAAGCCAGCCCTCTCGGCAGGTCGTGTACAATCGGTAACGGTACGTTTGGTTGTGGAGCGCGAACGCGAAATACAAGCCTTCCATAGCGAAGCATCTTTCCGGGTAACAGCCGTATTCATGGTACCCGATGCCGACGGAAAGAACGTAGAGATAAAGGCCGAACTCAGCAACCGTTTCAAAACGAAGAAAGAGGCATTTGCCTTTATGCAGCAATGCAAATCGGCATCGTTTAACATAGCCGACATCACCACCAAACCCGTAAAGAAATCGCCGGCAGCGCCTTTCACCACCTCTACCCTGCAACAGGAGGCTGCCCGCAAATTAGGATTTACCGTAGCGCAAACCATGATGGTAGCGCAAAAACTATACGAATCGGGAAACATCACCTATATGCGTACCGACTCTGTCAACCTCTCTTCTTTGGCCATCAACGCCAGCAAAGAGACCGTACTCTCGCTCATGGGCGAAGATTATGTAAAGGTTCGCCAATTCGCCACCAAATCGAAAGGAGCTCAGGAAGCACACGAGGCTATCCGCCCCACCTACATGGAAAAGCAATCGGTTGAAGGCAGCCAGCAGGAAAAGAAACTGTACGACCTGATATGGAAGCGCACCATCGCCTCTCAGATGGCCGATGCGGAGCTGGAAAAAACCACAGCCGTGATTTCCATTTCCGGTATGAGCGATACATTTGTCGCTACCGGCGAGGTAATTCGGTTCGACGGTTTCCTGCGCGTGTACAAAGAATCATACGACGATGATGCGGAACAACAAGAAGACGAAAGCCGCCTGTTGCCTCCGCTGAAGAAAGGACAAACGCTGGAACGCAAAGAAATTGTAGCCACAGAACGCTTCACCCAACACCCGCCACGCTACACGGAAGCAAGCCTTGTACGCAAACTCGAAGAGTTGGGCATCGGACGTCCGTCTACGTATGCGCCTACAATCTCTACCATACAACAGCGCGAATACGTTGAAAAGGGAGACAAACCGGGAGTAGAACGGAAATATGACGTACTCACCCTGCAAGAGGATACGATTACCGACCAGAGCAAGACGGAACTGACCGGTAGCGAAAAAGGAAAACTCATTCCTACAGACATCGGCACGGTGGTTAACGACTTCCTGCTCGAATATTTCCCTGAAATCATGGACTATAACTTCACAGCCAACATAGAGAAAGAGTTCGATGAAGTGGCCGACGGTGACAAAGAATGGGAAAAAGTGATGAAGAGCTTCTACAACCAGTTTGAGCCGTTGGTTGAAAAAACATTGGCCGTAAAGAGCGAACATAAAGTAGGCGAACGCATGCTGGGAACTGAACCCGCATCCGGCAAACCGGTATCGGTAAAAATCGGACGCTTTGGTCCGGTAGTGCAGATTGGTAGTGCCGACGATGAAGAGAAACCTCGCTTCGCACAGATGAAAAAGGGCCAATCCATCGAAACTATTACGCTGGAAGAGGCTTTAGAACTCTTTAAACTACCCCGCACGCTTGGCGATTATGAAGAGAAAACCGTGACGGTAGGCGTAGGACGTTTCGGCCCGTATGTGCGCCACAACAATGTGTACGTTTCTATTCCGAAAGGAACCGACCCGATGGAAATCACGTTGGAAGAAAGCATCGAACTTATCGAAAAGAAACGCAAAACGGAAGAAGAAAGACATATCAAAAGATTTGAAGATACAGACCTGGAAGTGCTGAACGGACGTTTCGGCCCCTACATTTGCTATAAGAAAAAGAACTATAAACTGCCTAAAACGCTGGCTACGGCTCCGGCAGACCTGACCTACAGCCAATGTATGGAAATTGTCCTGAAACAGGATGAAAAAGACGCATCTTCTACTCCTAAGCGCGGACGTTATGCCGCTAAAAAGAAAGAATAAGCAGATGAACCGTATCATACTTATCGGTTATATGGGAGCCGGAAAGACCACTTTAGGCAAAGCGCTTTCCAAGAAACTGGGGTTGTCTTTTTTCGACCTCGACTGGTTCATTGAGAACCGTTTCTGCCAAACCGTATCGAGCCTGTTCGCAGAACGGGGCGAAGACGGATTCCGGAAAATAGAAAGAGAGATGCTTCACGAAATCGCAGAATTCGAGAACGTAATCATTTCTGCCGGAGGAGGTACACCTTGTTTCTTCGACAACATGGACTACATGAACCGACAAGCGGAAACGGTTTACCTAAAAGCTACTCCGGAGGTTCTGTTCCGCCATCTGCAACCGGGAAGGCACAAACGCCCCCTGCTGGCCAGCAAAACCGACGAAGAAATGATGGACTTCATTGTCAGCTCGCTCAAAGAGCGGGAACCTTTCTATTCCCAAGCAAAACATACACTCGACACCAGTTTGCTGGAAAACCACCAGCAAGTGGAAGAGTCAATCAGTCAATTACGTAATCTATTAAATTTATAAAGAAACCTACTGAGAAATGAGAAAATGGCGCATTGAGGATTCCGAAGAACTCTACAACATTACCGGTTGGGGAACTTCCTATTTTGGAGTCAACGAAAAGGGACACGTGGTAGTCACTCCTCGCAAAGACGGGGTGGAAGTAGACCTGAAAGAACTGATGGACGAGCTTCAGTTACGTGATATGTCTGCCCCCGTGCTGGTTCGCTTTCCCGATATTCTGGACAACCGGATTGAGAAAACAGCGAAATGTTTTGAACAAGCCGCAGAAGAATATGGATATAAAGCAGAAAACTTTATTATCTACCCTATCAAAGTGAATCAGATGCGCCCGGTAGTGGAAGAGATTATCAGTCACGGAAAGAAATTCAATCTGGGTCTGGAAGCTGGCTCCAAACCGGAGTTACACGCCGTTATCGCAATGAATACGGACAATGATTCCCTCATTATCTGCAACGGTTACAAAGACGAAAGCTACATAGAGTTGGCTCTGCTGGCCCAAAAAATGGGCAAACGCATCTTTCTGGTAGTGGAAAAGATGAACGAGCTGAAACTGATTGCCCGCATGGCCAAGCAGCTCAATGTAAATCCCAACATCGGTATCCGCATCAAACTGGCCTCATCCGGCAGTGGAAAGTGGGAAGAGAGCGGAGGCGATGCCAGCAAATTCGGCCTGACCTCCAGCGAGCTGCTGGAAGCGTTGGACTTTCTGGATAAGAAGGACATGAAAGATTGCCTGAAACTGATTCATTTCCATATCGGCAGTCAGATAACCAAAATACGCCGCATCAAAACGGCGCTGCGCGAAGCTTCTCAATTCTACGTTCAACTCCACTCTATGGGTTTCCATGTCAGTTTCGTAGACATTGGCGGCGGACTAGGTGTAGACTATGACGGAACACGTTCTTCAAGCAGCGAAAGCAGCGTAAACTATTCCATTCAGGAGTATGTAAACGACTCTATCTCTACCTTTGTCGACGTAGCCGATAAGAACGACATCCCACATCCCAACATTATCACGGAAAGCGGACGTTCCTTAACGGCTCACCACTCTGTGCTCATCTTCGAAGTGCTGGAAACAGCCAGCCTCCCTGAGATGGACGATGAGTGGGAAGTAAGCCCCGAAGACCACGAGCTGGTACAGGAACTATACGAGATATGGGATACCCTGAATCAAAACCGGATGTTGGAAGCATGGCACGACGCCCAGCAGATACGCGAAGAAGCGCTCGACCTGTTTAGCCACGGTATTGTTGATTTGAAAACACGCGCCCAAATAGAAAAACTATATTGGTCGGTTACGCGCGAAATCAACCAGATAGCTTCCGGCTTGAAGCATGCGCCCGACGAGTTCCGCAAATTAGGCAAACTGCTTGCAGACAAATACTTCTGTAACTTTTCATTGTTCCAGTCGTTGCCCGACTCGTGGGCTATCGACCAGATATTCCCTATCATGCCTATCCAACGGCTGGACGAAAAGCCCGACCGCTCGGCAACGTTACAGGACATTACCTGCGACTCCGACGGTAAGATAGCCAATTTCATTTCAACCCGTAACGTATCCAATTACCTGCCTGTCCACTCTCTGAAAAGCAAAGAACCTTATTATATAGGTGTATTTCTGGTGGGCGCATATCAGGAAATCCTAGGCGATATGCACAATCTGTTCGGCGACACCAATGCCGTACACATTTCGGTCAACGAAAAAGGCTACTCCATCGACCAGCTGATTGATGGCGAAACCGTAGCCGAAGTGCTCGACTATGTACAATACAGTCCGAAGAAACTGGTTCGTACGCTGGAAACATGGGTCACTAAATCGGTAAAAGAGGGTAAAATCTCCGTGGAAGAAGGAAAAGAATTCCTCTCCAACTACCGTTCGGGCCTCTATGGATACACTTATTTGGAATAAACACGATATCATGATGAATAAAGTATTGGTTTTTATTGTCACATTCGCCTTCTGCATGGCAACATACGGACAGGAAGTGTATACAAAAGAGTGTAACGACAAAGCACTGACGAAAAAGGCTGCCAAATGGGAGAAAAAAGGTGAATGGCGCAATGGCTTTAAGGCGGCAGGACCCGACGGCAGTGTAAACCTGGTGGAGTTCTATACTCAATATAAAAAGAATCCGGAACAGTGGAATGCCATGTTCCACTGGCTGGCTACCAACGACTTATACAATATTCCGAAAGGAAAGCATCCCATAGAAGGAACCAATTTGGTAGTCAGTGTGGAAGACAGCCGTAACGAAGCTTTGGAGAAAAGACGCAGCGAAAGCCATTATCACCATATTGATTTCCAATATGTGGTAAAAGGCACGGAGCGCTTCGGCATCATCGAACATCTGACGAGCAAGCCCAACTGCGAGTACAAACCGGATGTTATCCACTACGATTACGAAGTGGGCAAAGCACGCTTTTACGATTCCACCCCTGATAAGTTCTTCCTCTTCTTTCCATCGGATTGGCACATAGCCAAGGTAAAGACAGAGCTTGAAGACCAGGATATCCGGGTGATTGTAGTGAAATTGGACTATATAGAATAAAAGGCGCAAGGGAAGGTGGAAGCGAAAACTTCTAAAAAATAAAACTCAATGAAAGAGAAACTGACTATTATAAAAGTAGGCGGAAAGATTGTAGAAGAGGAAGAGACACTGAACCGGCTTCTTGCCGACTTCTCCGCCATTGAAGGAAACAAGCTGTTAGTACATGGAGGAGGCCGTTCGGCCACTAAAATAGCCTCACAGCTGGGTATTGAAAGTAAAATGGTGGACGGACGCCGCATTACCGATGCCGAAACCCTGAAAGTAGTAACCATGGTCTACGGAGGATTGGTTAACAAGAATATCGTGGCCGGCCTGCAAGCCAAAGGCGTGAATGCTATCGGATTAACAGGAGCCGACATGAATGTGATACGTTCGGTAAAACGCCCCGTCAAGGAAGTGGATTATGGCTTCGTGGGCGATGTGGAAAAAGTAAATGCCGACCTTCTGGGCGACTTGATACACAAAGGCATTGTCCCGGTAATGGCTCCCCTCACCCACGACGGTAACGGACATATTCTCAATACCAACGCCGATACCATAGCCGGAGAAACAGCCAAAGCACTGGCACAACAGTTCGATGTAACGCTTATTTTCTGTTTCGAAAAGAAAGGTGTATTGCGCGATGAAAAGGATGATGACAGTGTGATTCCCCAGCTCACCCGCGATGATTTCGACCGTTACGTTAAAGAAGGCATCATTCAGGGAGGCATGATTCCAAAACTGGAAAACTCTTTCGATGCGTTGAAAGCCGGTGTCAGCAAAGTGATTATTACGCTTGCTTCCGCCATCGACGGACAACATGGGACTGTTATCCATTAGCCGACAAAACAAACACAATTATCATAGAACGAAGAGCCGCTCTTCAAGTACTCATTTTCTAGCTTAACTCATACACTTATGAAAGAAGTCATTGCTTTTTTATCTCAGTTGCAACAGAACAACAACCGTGAGTGGTTCAACGAGCACAAGAACGAATTCTTACAGGTGCAGGCCCGTTTCAACGATTTCATCGAGAAACTGATTAAAGGTATTGCCGGGTTTGACGAAAACATTTCCGGTCTGACTGTGAAAGATTGCACTTACCGCATTTACCGCGACACACGCTTTTCATCGGATAAAACACCGTATAAATGTCACATGGGTGCTTTCATTAATCCGGGTGGCAAGAAGTCCGGCTATGCAGGGTATTACTTTCAGGTAGGAGCCACCGACGAGGGCTTCCCCAACGGCAATATGCTGGCCTCAGGCGACTATTGTTTCGAACCGGCCGTGATGAAAATACTGCGGGAAGACATTTGCAACGGAGAAGGCGACTTCGACCGCATCGTAAAACAAGCCAAACCATTCCAGATAGATTCGAGTGAGATGTTAAAGCGTAACCCCTCAGGATTTCCGGCCGACGCTCCTTATCCGGAGTATCTCCGTCTGAAAACATTTTGCCTGACGTATCAGCCGGGCCGTTCCTTTATGTATTCCGACCACCTGCTGGAAGAGCTTATAGAACTATTTCGTCCTACACAGCCCTTTCTCGAATATATCAACCGCGCCATCGCCTTTACACGCGAATAAAAAAGAGATAGAATTAAAGAGTGCAAAGGAGTTAGTCCATTTGATTGAACAATACACTTTGCACTTATTCATTTTATTAAAGCAAAGCTTTATCCAAATCCATTTTCAACAACTCATTTTTAGTTGAAAGCAGCCAAAGAATGTTTCCCTGTGCATAACCATATCGAAAGTCAATCGTCAGGTGAGCCACAGGCATACCCAGTTCGTGTATCAACCAAAAATCGGTTCCATTTCCTATAAGTCGGTAACTATCCAGTTTATAATAAGTCCAATAAATGGATTCAGCCTTGTATTCGGTTCGTACGTTCAATTCCTTATCCACCTCGAAGACATCGGTTCTATCATTACTCACCAGACAGTAATCGAGACTGTTCTCCAAATGGATGAAATCCTCTTTGTCCGACCGGTAACTATATACGCCGTCTCCTAATAAAATCTCTAGTTTCCCATATTTTTCCACATTCCACACAGAATTATTCACTACTGAATCAGTTAAATGCTGATAGGCCAATCCGTCATCAAAAAGCATATATATAGCCTCATCATCGGATATATACGCATCTTCAATCATATCTTTCTTAGTAGTCAACTGGTTGAAATAAATCTCCTTTCCGGTCTGTTTGTCGTAACAAGCAATAAAAGGGCGTCCGTTCTTTACTTTCCTATCCCCATTTTTCAATGCATAACCAAAATTCAACATATAAAGCTTGTCGCCATATACAAACAGTTTCGAATGGGAACTTTTCTTATCCGGTAGTTCTGTACTCCAGCAAACACTTAATTGCTTATCGAGACAAGTAATGCAACGTCTATCAGCTACATAATAACACGAATCTTCGAAAAGAACATTCGAAACCATATCGGTAATGACATTGCCGGCTGTAGGCACGAAGGTTGTATATCCCATTCCACCGGAAGCTATACCGGTGACCACCCCCATCGCAACAGCCCCTATGCCTTGCAGCAAGGCAGACTTCACATCTTCTACTCCTGTCTTAGCCTCATGAGTAAGCATTTTACCGGTCAGCAAATCCAGTTCATGAATATCATCTGCTACAATCAAACGTTTGGTTACATCGATATTATATACCTCATGCCAACCATACTGATGAGGTAACTTCTGTGTCCAAAGTTCAGCGCCATCGCTTAAACGAATTGCTTTCAATTTATTAGATTTCGGATTATTGTATCCCAGCAAGACTCCTAATGAATCACTGCCATACACTTGGAAAAAAGAACATTTCCAACGTTCTTCCCCTGTTTGGAAATCAAGTAAAGAACTCTTAGAAATAGACTTCAAAAAGACTCCTTCCGAAAGAAATATAGGTTTAATGTTTGCATAATTGAGAGGCTTCGTCCACACCATTTCTCTTTTTGTCATATCATAAATCCCTATTTCACCTTTATTCTTAATGTACTTTCCATTCGAAGTGGTATCCCGGAATTGTAAACAAACATAGTTCATATCTTTATTGGTAGAAAAAGTTTGCACCCGTTGCGGGAAACTATAACAGGTTGCTTTCAAATCGCTACCATCGGTCTTTTTACCGATAACTTGCTCCAAAGATTGGCTATACGTAATCATTGTCGTCATTCCCCATAAGAGGCAGGCAAATAAGTATTTCATAGTAATCGACTGTTAATCATTTCTAATGAGACAAATGTATACAAACTTCATTAAAAATCGAACAAAAAAGAAATATTAATTATAATAGAGCTATTTTATTCACATATCTATAATATATCATACTCATTCATTGAAGAAGTAAATGGCTTAACGCCTCTGTATAGTTACCAATAAGTAAGTATTTGCAACCTCCCCAATACCTACTTCAAACTAACATTGCATAAATTTTACCAATTTTTAGGTATTGTCGTGAGGCGCTCGCACCCTCTAACTTTGCAGTCAAAATAAGAATAAAAAAAAGACGAACGAAATGAATGCAAAGATTTGGGTTGCTTCCGGCCTTCTAATGCTGTCTATATCAGCTACAGTATGGGCCGGGAATGAGAACAAGAGAGAGGAAGAAACAGGTAAAAAGATTGAAAATGCCACCTCCGACGAGGATGCGCCGAAAAGACCAAGATTAATGATTGGAGGATACGGCGAGGCTGTGTTTTCGAAGAATTACTACAGTGACAGTTATTTGCGCTACAACAGCGCCGAAGCTGCGGCTCTTCGTAAGAATGAGAGACACAGCCGTTTCGACTTGCCACACGTAGTTATCTATTTGGGTTACGACTTCGGCAAAGGATGGACGATGGGTACCGAAATTGAATTTGAACACGGAGGTACCGAAAGCGCCGTAGAAATAGAGGAAGAAGAAGGCGGCGAATACGAGAACGAGATTGAACGCGGAGGCGAAGTTGCCTTGGAGCAATTTTGGATTCAAAAGGCTTTCTGCCCGCAGCTCAACGTGAAGTTAGGACATTTCGTTGTCCCCGTAGGGGCAACAAACCAACACCACATGCCTACCGAATTCTTCGGTGTATACCGTCCGGAAGGGGAAAATACCATCATGCCTTGTACCTGGCACGAAACAGGTATCAGCGTATGGGGAAATGCCGGCGACTGGCGCTATGAAGCAATGCTTATCTCCGGTCTCGATTCCGAACGCTTTGGCCGTAAAGGCTGGGTACACGACGGTTCGGCCTCACCCTACGAATTTAAGATTGCCAATTGCCTGGCAGGTGCTTTCCGTGTAGACAATTATTCCATCAAAGGGCTACGGCTTTCTTTAAGCGGATACGCAGGCAACTCATTCCGCAACACTTTAAAAAGGCCAAGTTCTTCGTATGATGATATCAACGGTACGGTTACAATCGGCGCATTCGACTTTATGCTGAACCGTTGGAATTGGATTATCCGCGGAAATTTCGACTACGGACATCTTACCGAATCGAAAACAATTTCCGAATACAATAAAAGTTTCTCTAAAGATTCGCCTTCCCCCAAACAATCCGTCGCTTCCGATGCCATTGCTGCAGGCATTGAAGTTGGATATAACCTCTTCTCACAGTTTGCCAAACAGAGAGAGGAAGGAAGAAAATTCTATATTTTTGGTCGTTACGAGTACTACGACTCCATGTATAAAACAGAAAAGTCCATTGCCGATTTCGACTATTGCGGTCGTGCCCGAATCGCTGCCGGAATCAATTATTTCCCGATAAAAGATATCGTACTGAAAGGCGAATATTCCATTGGTTTACTAAAAGAGCCGTTTAACAATGAGCCTTCCGTTTCGTTAGGTGTCGCTTACTCCGGCTTTTTCGGCATGTAACCCATTCGTTTTCTGTAACAAAACAGGTAATAACATTAAATAAAAAAGAAGATGAAAAAGTATTTAACACTACCACTTTATGTGGCAATGACAGCATTACTGTCTATGGGAATGTCGGCTTGTAGCGACAACGACGATGATGACGAAAACAATTCCAGAGAGGAAACAATCAAAGAGATTGTGAACGATTACACGGCAAACACCGTTATCCCCACCTACGAAGGACTGGCTAACGCCTCTATTGAATTATACGACGCTTGTTTGGCTATGTATAATGCCGGAGCAAACAATGTAACCACCGCTCAAATATCAACTGCCGGTGATGCATGGAAAAAAGCCCGTCAATATTGGGAACGCAGCGAAGCATGGCTTTTTGGTCCTGCCGGAGATTACGATGTGGACCCGCACATCGACTCATGGCCGCTTGACAAGGGACAACTCGATGCTTTATTGGCTGACGCAAATAGAATGAACAAGATGGATGCCCAAGGAGTTTATGCCTCCTCATTAGACTATGGTTTACTTGGTTTCCATGCCCTTGAATATATGCTTTTTGCCCTTGAAGGCTCCGGTATGTCGCAAATCTCAGTACCTCACAGCACAAACTACACAACCCAGCAACTAACCTATATTGTTGGAGTAGCCGGAGACTTGCGCAATCAATGCATTATTCTGGAAGCTGCCTGGAAAGGCGAAAGCAACATAGCCCAAGCAAAACGCCAAGTTTTGAATAGCGTACGCCAATTGTCATACAAACAAAATTACGAAGAAGCTCTTAACGATTTGGCTAACGGTCTTTGCTATGCCGACCAGATGAAGAATCCGGTGGAAGGCAGTGCCAGCGATTTCGTCAACTATTTAGCCTGCGCACAAAGCATTTTAGGACAAGACGGCGTGCAAAACATCGCCAACGAGGTAGGTAACGTCAAAATAGGTAATCCTACCGGACAAGGACTTAGCAGTGAGACTGAATATGACCCGGACTATATTGAATCTCCATACAGTTTGAATTCCATCGAAGACTTTAAAGGCAATATCATCTCTATAGAGAATGCGTATTGCGGACTGCAATCTTCAAAAGATTATAATTCAGGCGAGACTCTGGTGAAACCCGTCAGCCACTCGTTCAGCAGTTATGTAGCCACATTGAACCCATCATTAGACAACCGCGTGAAGGCTGCCATTTCCACAGCATACAACGCCATCGGCCAAATGAAGGAACCGTTTGCCTACACCTGCAACCGGAACGGAGAATATGCTTCAATCAATCAAGCTGCCATCAATGCCTGCAACGATTTGAATGATATCTTCAGCGAAGTGCTAATGTTGCTTCAAAACCAACGTTAAGCAAAAATCTACGCAAAGAAGATACAGAAGAGTGTTTCAAAACAAAGGTAAGTTGATAATCTTGAACTGTTGTGTTTAGCTTTCAAATACTTATCTTTGAATCATTATTGAGAACAACATCCTGAATGTAGATTGTAACGAATCAGCACAAAAGAGTCCTATCAAACTCTATTTTTGAGTAATGATAGGAATCTTTTCATTACTGATAGGGAGATTAAGTCTCAGATTGAAAGTTGTTCTTTCGTAACACTGAGTTTCGACACATCTCCTTCTCCTATTTTTTCATGAATCATGTCTAACTATCTTTTAAACATTTATCTTATGTACTTGAAAAATAATTATTTATATCTCGCATTCCTGTTATCTGCCGGACTGTTTTTAACATCCTGCGATGACGATAATGATGGAAAAGAGGACAACACTCCAACCGACTTGCCCGAATGGTATTACACCGGCGGAAAGCTTGGAACAGCCCACGTGGCTACACAGTCGGCTTTTGAGCAATCCACCCCTGTGGTAGACGCCGATGCAATGATGACGGCTTCCTTCAACCGCGGAGAACAGCTCTTTGAGAAGCCTTTCAATTCGAACACCTCAGGTACACGCCATGGTTTAGGGCCTGTCTATATCCGCACTTCGTGTTTGCACTGCCATCCCGGATACGGACATGGAAAAAGCCAAAAGGCGGGTTCTTTCAATACTACCCAAACCGGCAACGGCTACTTATTGGTAGTTTACAAACCCAGCGACAACAGTTATGTACCTTGGTTGGCAGGTATGCCGCAGAGCAAAGCGGTAGCTCCCTTCAAAGCGCCGCTGGATGAATCGCAGGTTACCATTTCGTGGCACGAATATACCGATGGATTCGATAATAAATTCCCCGACGGAGAAACCTATCAGCTAAGATATCCGGAAGTGGAGATTCCCGAAAGTGCCATCTATGTAGCCAACAAAGGCTATGAGGTAGGCGAGTATGCCGTGCGCTTGGAATCAACGATAGGTATTTACGGCACCGGATTGCTGGACGCCATCAGCGACGATGATTTGAAAGCCGAATATGCCAAACAGGAACAAGACGGATATATGAGAAACGGACTGAATACGGGCATCTTTGCAAACGGTGAATGGGTAAAGCAATATAGCAACACCGCACAAGGCGGCGACGGAACCCTCTACCCTTTACGTTATACTTACGCACTGAGCCGCGGTCCGTTGCAAGATGCGGCAGGCGCCAACGCTTTTTGGAACATTACCAATGCCACACGCAGCGACCGCACTTTCCATTATTTGGATGCAGCCGGCACTTACGCACGGTACTCCTCTCAAGACCCCGATGTACAAGCGGGCTTCCCTGCCTATATTGCTACTATTTCCACGCCGGAGGAACATCCCGAATGGTTTACGGACAACGTAGAGCAAAACATCTACAACTACCTGACTTCTAAGAATCTTCCGGTTGAAGTAAGCGACCAGAATTATATCGACCTGATGGTATGGCACCGCGGATTGGCGGTTCCGGCCGCCCGCAATGTAGACGATGCAGAGGTGTTACGAGGCAAAGAGCTTTTTACGGAGTTAGGATGCGCCTATTGCCATAAACCCTCCTGGACAACAGGTAATGATGAAATTCGGGACCCTGCCCGCTTCTTTACAGGCGATAAAGCCGATTTATTGCCCCGCTATCCGCATCAGAAGATTTGGCCGTATACCGACATGATTCAGCATAAGCTCCACATGGTGAATGACATCCGTACCGGATGGTGCCGCACTACTCCGCTATGGGGACGCGGACTGCATCAACGCTGTACGGGAGCTGAATACATTGACCGCCTGCACGATTGCCGTGCGCGTACCACCTTGGAGGCTATCATGTGGCATGGCACCAACGAACAGAGCGATGCTTACGAAACGGTGGTTAAGTTCCGCGCCTTGTCTAAAGCAGACCGGGACGCAGTAGTTAAATTCTTGGACTCCATCTAAGATAGTAGTGTGTTAAATTTCTTATTTACTCATGTAGTCATCTCGGATATAGTGAGACGTGTTTCGTTATATCCGGGATGATTGACATGGATAATTTCAAATTTTGATATGCGCTGCAATAAAAGAGGTTTTACTGTTAGGCAACGTTTCGCTGTTCCTTACTCTCAGGCTCGTAGTTATGTATCGGCCTTCCCGATTTCCCGGTTTATTAAACGGGATTTCTCTTCATTATTACAGTATACGAAACCTAACATCTTGCAAGCTGGCATCTCTTTTATCGCCATATAAATTATATAGATTATAACAATGAGAATCCTTAAAATACTCTCTTTCGGTTTAGTTGGTTTGCTGGTTCTTTTTATGATGGTGGCAACGGTGCTCGAAAAACTATATGGCAGTCATTTTACTACGAAATATATCTATGGCTCTCCCCTCTTTGTGCTCTGCTGGGCGGCGTTAGCCATATCTTCCATCCTCTATATCTGGCGACGCAAGGTACAGAAACAGCCTTTTACTTTTCTTTTGCACCTCTCTTTTCTGGTAATTCTTCTCGGAGCATTTGTTACTCATCTGTTTGGCTTACAGGGAAGTGTCCATCTACGCCAAGAGAGCAAAGAACCGGTGCAGCTATTTACCACTGCTGAGGGAGCGGAAAAGCCTTTTCCATTCCATCTTTATCTTACAGACTTTCAATTGGATTATTATCCGGGGACACTGGCTCCGATGGACTTTACCAGCCATCTTGTTATAAAAGACGGAGAAGAGAGCGTCGAAGGAAAGGTTTCGATGAATCATATCTACAGTTATCGCAATTATCGTTTTTACCAGTCGAAATACGACTCCGACGGCAAAGGGAGCATACTTTCCGTCTCTTACGACCCTTGGGGAATTGCCGTTACTTATACCGGTTACGGCCTGTTGTTGCTTTCCATCTGCCTGTTCTTCTTCGGCAAACGAAGCCGTTTCCGCCGGTTACTGCATCATCCGTTATTAAAGACTGCAACCGTTTGCCTGTTCTTATTGGGCGTATGTTTCACAGAGGGACGGGCTAAAGAAGCGCCTCGCACCTTACCGCGGAAAACGGCGGAAGCTTTCGGCAATCTTTACGTCTATTACAACGACAGGGTGTGTCCCTTGCAAACGTTCGCAAAGGATTTCACCGTAAAACTATACGGAAAAGCCTCTTACAAAGGGTTGACTCCTGAACAAGTGCTGACCGGTTGGTTCTTTTACTACGACTATTGGAAAGAAGAACCTTGCATCCGGATTAAAAGCAAAGAGACACAACGTCTTTTAGGCATTCAGGGAGAGGTTGCCCGCCTTACGGACTTTGCCGATATCGGAGGCTACAAGTTGGACGAAGGCATGCAGAACGGAACGGAAGTGAGAGATAAACGCGGGTTGGAAGAAGCGAACGAAAAGTTCAGCCTTATCAGCATGGTCACTACCGGAAGTGTATGGAAGCTGTATCCCTATATTTCGGCCGGAGACAGCATTTCTGATGAAAAGTCGATTGTATGGTATTCTTTAACAGACCATCTTCCTTACGATATGCCCGTGGAATTAAATGCCTTTGTACGCAGCAGTATGAATTACGTTGCCGAACAGGTAGCCCGAAACGACTATCAGAAAGTAGACACGTTACTGGCTAAAATACGTAAATATCAGGTGCGGGAAGCCGGAACGTTTTTACCCTCCGATGTACGCTTTAAAGCAGAAAAGTGGTACAACCGTTTAAATAACAGCCGTCCGCTGGCAATGGGTTGCCTGACAATAGGCATTCTGGCATTTATATTCTATTGTCAGCGCATGATTAGCCGGAAATGCGTTCCGGTAGCCGTATCAGGCACTTTACTCACCCTGCTCGGATTACTTTTCGTCTATCTCTGCTTCACCATTACACTACGCGGCTTCATCAGCGGCCACATACCCATGTCCAACGGACATGAAACCATGCAGCTGATGGCTGCCTGCTCGGCTTTACTGACCCTTTTCTTTTATCGCAACATACCGATTGTCATCAGCTTTGGCTTTTTATTATGCGGACTGGCACTGTTAGTGTCTATGCTGGGCGAAGCTAATCCTCAAATCACCCCATTGATGCCGGTTCTCTCCTCCCCTTTGCTCAGTTTCCATGTCATGATTATCATGATAGCCTACTCCCTGTTGGCATTTATCATGCTGAATGGGATAACGGCGCTCATCCTGCACCATTCTCGCAAAGAGTGTACCTTAGAGGTAGAGCGCCTGCAAGTAATCAGCCAGATACTCCTATATCCGGCCGTATTCTGCCTGGCCATCGGCATTTTCATCGGTGCGGTATGGGCCAATGTTTCGTGGGGACGTTATTGGGGCTGGGACCCGAAAGAGGTATGGGCACTCATCACCATGCTGATATATGCGGCAGCATTACATCCGGCATCCCTCAAAAGTTTCCGCCGCCCGCTGTTTTTCCATCTTTTCGCCATACTGGCTTTCCTTAGTGTTTTGGTTACCTACTTCGGAGTAAACTTCGTGATGGGAGGCATGCACAGCTATGCCGGATAAATCAACGCTTCAAATAAAAAAGATACACACCTTTTTGTTGTGCTCAATTCCAAGAACAAATTGTGCACAAATCGACTTCCCATTTATGCACAATTCTATTTGGGATTTGTGCACAAACGCAACGCTCGTTTGTGCACAACTTTAAAAGGCCCTCCAGCAAAGGGTTTTAGAAGATACAAAAGAGCAATGTTTCCAAATAACAAAAATAAAAGATGCATACAAAAAAGTAGATTCCGTCCGGCAGAAAACAATCCATTCCATACTTTTTCATACATTTGCAAGAATGATGACTAAGGATAGCCATCCTTTCATGGAATGCCGAAAATAAATGCAGTTGAATAAGATAAGTTATTCCATGAAAAGAAACGGAAGCCTGCATTAAAAACAGGAACTTGGATTAGAGAAAAAATAAATTCAAAAAAATCAGGGCACAAGTGTAACTTTCGGTCCACTCGCCCGTCATGTATATAGAGAGATGCAAGAAATCAGTTTCCGAAACGATATTCTGCCGTTGAAAGACAAGCTCTTCCGATTGGCTCTCCGAATCACGCTGAACAGCGCTGAAGCGGAAGATATTGTGCAGGATACGATGATTAAAGTGTGGAACAAGCGTGACGAATGGCAGCAACTCGAATCGGTGGAAGCGTATTGTCTGACGGTATGCCGCAATCTGGCGATTGACCGTAGCCAGCTAAAAGCGACACAGAATGAGGAGCTGACCGAAGAAACGCAAGAAAAGCCCGACGCATCCAGCCCTTACGAAGATTTGGTTCACGAGGAGCGCATGCAACTTGTACACCGCCTCTTCAACGAGTTACCGGAGAAACAACGTACCATTATGCAACTGCGGGACATTGAGGGGAAAAGTTATAAAGAAATTGCGGATATTCTGAGTTTGACGGAAGAACAGGTTAAAGTGAATCTTTTCCGTGCCAGACAACGAATAAAACAACAATATACGAAGATTGAGAACTATGGATTATAAGTACATTGAACAGCTTTTAGAGCGATTCTGGCAATGTGAAGCTTCCCTTGAGGAAGAACAAATATTGCGCACTTTCTTTCAGCAGAAAGAAATCCCTGCTCATTTGCTCCCTTACAAAGATTTGTTCGCCTACGAACAAACCGCCAAGGAGGTAAAGCTTAGTGATGACTTCGACGCAAAAATCTTAGCTCAGATTGAGAAGCCGGAAGTCAAAGCACGCCGTGTACCGTTAACCATCCGCATGAGGCCTCTGTACAAAGCAGCAGCCATAGTAGCCATCACCCTATCATTAGGTACGGCAGCCCAACGCTCTTTTAACAAAGAGATGGAAAACGATTACAATTACGAAACTTATAAAGATACGTATACCGACCCTCAAGTAGCTTATGGAGAAATCTCCGAAGCGCTGATGACGGTATCTGAGAGTATCAACAAATATCAGGAACAACAGGCCAATGACAGCGTAACTGCAACTCCCGTAGACGCTGACAATGACCCGGTTGCTCCCGACAGCATTACAATAGAATGAAACGCGCTCTTATCATAGGTTGCACAATGGTTTTTACCGCCGCCACGGCCATGGCACAGGACTTTGTTTCCAAATATATGCAGGAAAACAAACAGGATACGGTGCTACATTGCATCAGTGTCAGTCCCAAAATGATGGAAGAAGTTCTGAAAATAGACTCCCAAAAGGGGAATGAGGAAGAGATGAGGAGCATCATGGCCAACTTAAAAAGCATGCAGATAGTAAGCTCTAAAACAAATGGAGATTTCTATTTCAATAAAGCGGAAGAGATTATAGAAAAGAACGCAAACCGATTTGAGCCTTTTCTTTCGTTCAACGACAGGAATGAGAACTGCCGCATTATGGTACGGAAGAAAGAAAAGACCATCATTGAACTGGTCATGTTCAGCCACAAGGAGGATAGCTTTCAGGTTATCAACTTTACGGGCAACATGAACGATGAGTTTATTGACAACTTGGTTAAAACGATGATGCCCAGAAAAGGGGACAAGGATTGATATTTTATTTGCTTTTAATATAAAAAATAGTTAGTGCTTATTAAAACAAAAACAATCGAAGAAACTGTGAAGTTTCAATTCTCTCAAAATTTTCATAAAAAACTAACTTTTAATAGAAAGGCTACCGCGTGAGCAGTGGCCTTTTATTTTTATATGCCCATGCAGGGGGTACACAAGAAAGAGGCCGCTCTTCACAGAGGGGCCTCTTCAGAATTTAGAATATTAGAGAGAGTTTATGAAGTTACTTAAATTCTTAATCTGTTCATATAACACCCCGCTACATCTTTTGTTCACCTATTAATCCTAAAAATTATATTTATTAGACGGAAATACATACCATAAAGTTGCATCCATATCTTCCTATTTTTTATCTTTGCTCCATAATGCTGGAAGAAAACAAGTTTATCGACAATGAGCTGGGAACGATTCTGATACGGATAAACCCAAGGGCACGGCACATTATTTTGCGACCTCAACCGACAGGAATTCTTATCACCATCCCTCCTTATACGTCCTCACCGGAAGTAAAGCAGGCTTTGGAGCGTTTCAGAGAATCGCTGAAGAAAAGTCAGGCAAAGATAGAACGGAAACTTATTGACTTCCATTTTCGCATTGATGCCCCCTTCTTCAAGCTGTCTCTTATTAAAGGAGAGAAAGAAGAATTTCTTGCCCGATGGCGCACAGGAGAGATGCAAATAATCTGTCCGCCTCATCTTTCCTTCTCCGACGAGCAGTTACAAGAGTGGCTGCACAGAGTGATAGAAGAGGGATTGCGCAAACAGGCCAAACAGATTCTCCCGTCGCGGCTGCAAACCCTTTCCAAAAAACACAACCTGCCTTACAAAAGCTTAAAAATCAATTCAAGCAAAGGGCGTTGGGGAAGTTGCTCCGGCAGCAAGAACATCAACCTCTCCTATTTCCTGCTCTTATTGCCCGCACATTTAATTGATTATGTAATGCTCCACGAGCTTTCGCACACCATAGAGATGAACCATGGAGAACGTTTCTGGGCCTTGCTGGATAGCCTGACCGCTGGAAAAGCACATAGCTTGCGCAACGAGCTGAGACAGTATAGCCCGTCTTTTTAAATGGATTGCGAATAGTCTCTGTTCCGGTAAAGAAAGCTATAAAGGCTTGGGCAACTGTTTCTTCGCATAAAAGAAACTTACGGCAAAAACAACCAGCGAAATAGCCAGTATCATAACCAGAGACATTGTATCTTCCAGCATTTCCGTCGTAGTTTCATCGGGATAAAGAATCATCGACAGTACAGCTATACCGTTATTAATAAAATGGCAAAAGACTCCGGGCATCACACTGCCGGTACGATAATAGAGCCATCCCAACAACAAACCAAGCAGAAAGGCAAAAAACATTTGCGCGGGATTGAGATGTACGACAGCAAAAAACAACGAAGACACCACAATAGCAAAAGCCGGACTTTTACCCTGTTTCAGAAAATGACCTTCTATGGCTCCCCGGAATAAAAGTTCCTCTACAAACGGAGCTACAATCACCATCGACAGCACTCCAAAAACATTCCGGCTCAACATATTGAACGTCGCTTCACCAAAATCAGGCAAATCAAGCATCTCGTTGACGGTATTAAGAAAAAACATGGCGGAAAGCACTAACGGCAAACAAAGGAGTATGTACCGCAGGGGGACTGCAAAAAAAGATTTCCATCCGAACTTTACATCACGGCAATAAATAAGATGTCCCACCATCATTAGCCCCGACAGCAAAACAGAAAGTCCTAAAGCATTAACACCCAACGCCGTAGGATTAGGTTCTTTTCGAATAACGTTTATCAGAATAAACAACAGAGCGACAAGAAACTGATATCCGTAAAATATCAGCGATAAAATAATGGCTTTCTTCATGGGGCTATCTCCTTCTGATTTTAGGGTTTATATTGACAATAAGCTATCCACCATTTCGGCATCTCTACCGAGCTGTGCCACAAGTTCTTCTATCCTGCGGAATTTTTTCTCATCCCGTATCCGGTCCGCAAATTCTATCCGCATCGACTTTTGGTATACGTTGGAGGAGAAATGAAGAATATGTACTTCGATACTGCGTTGCACGCCATTGTCCAGTGTGGGACGATGACCAATATTGAGCATTCCTTTATATTCCTGTCCCTCCAGATACACCTTTACGGCATATACTCCATTGGCAGGAATCAATTTATCCGGATTCGACACGGAAAGATTGGCCGTAGGAAATCCTAACTTACGTCCCACCTTATAGCCATCTACAATGATACCTTCCAGATAGTAACCATAACCAAGGCACTTATTGGCCAGTTTTATTTCACCTTCACTTAAAAAGGCGCGAATAACGGAAGAACTGACGTTGACCCCATTCACCACACACGCCTCGGCCTTCACCACTTCCATCCCTATCTCTTTACCATAACGGCAATAGTCGTCGAAGCCCTCGCTCCGGTTGTGTCCGAAACGGTGGTCGTAACCGATAACCAGCACGCGCACATTTAATTGCTTTTGCAACACATCACGCATAAATTCATAGGCTGAAAGTTGGGAAAGTTCAGGAGTAAAAGGGAGCATTACGCAGCTATCCACTCCTGTCTGCTTCAGCAATTCTTCTTTTTCTTCCGGAGTGGAAAGTAACTCAGGCTGGTAATCGGCCTGCATAATTTTACGCGGATGCACAGGAAAAGTAATCAGGGAGGACGCTAAATTCTGTTCGGTAGCGAGTCTCTTTACCTGCTCTATCAAAAAACGGTGTCCCCGATGCACGCCATCGAAGAAACCAATTGTCGCAACACATGGTTTTACAGTTTCCATGATATGTATTCCTTATTCAAACAAATGCCGCCAAACTTCATTGGGTTTCACACAATAGGCCTGCATACCCAAGGCTCTGGCCGCCTCACAATTCTCGGGAGAATCATCTATCAGCATGGTTTCGCCCGGTAACAATCCGGCGCAATTCAATGTAGCCTGAAATATCTCTTTCGAAGGTTTCACCAAGTGCATTTGGAAAGAGAGATAGATTTCTTCAAAGAAATCATTCACATCAAATCCTTTATATCGGAACAAACGTTGACAGGCTACCTCCCAATGAATTGCATTGGTATTACTTAAAAGATATACCAAATAACGTTTCCGAAGTGCCAGAAGCAACTCCAGCTTCCACGGAAGAATTTCTCCCAGCATGGCATTCCACGCATCCGTTATTTGCTTATCAGAAATGTTTTCTTGGGCCATATGGCGAACTCTACGACAGAATACCTCTGCCGAAATCTCACCTCGTTCCAACTCGGAAAAAGCACCGGATTGCTTGTAAATGCTGATACATTGCTCCGCTTGTGCCACTCCCAGTTTTTTGAAAGCTTCTATAGAACGCTCCTTATCAACATCCACCAATACACCGCCCAAATCAAAAATAAAGTTCCTTATCGTCTTCTCCATCCAGTAGTTTATACCTTAATTCGCTTGCAAAAATACAATTTTATCTCAAATTCTTTGCATATTTAAAGAAAACATTCTACTTTTGCAGACGGAATTAAAAGGTTTCACCGGACTTGTAGCTCAGTTGGTTAGAGCAACAGACTCATAATCTGGAGGTCCCTGGTTCAAGCCCAGGCTGGTCCACAAAGAAAAGCTCCTGTAAGTTACACACTTACAGGAGCTTTTTCTGTTTACAGCATGAATAATGTTGACCGGATACAGGACAGAACAGACAAATTCCGGCAACACGTATCTATCTAAGAATCAATATCCAAAAAGCATCATAAGGTTGATAGCGCAACCTCACAACGTACATAGCGCAACCTCGCGACGTTGATAGCGCAACCTCACGAGGAGTAACTATCAACGTCAGCCGGGTTATCGGAGGGCCATAAAACTGCACCTATTATAGAGTACAAACTACAGGATGTTTATCACGTACATGCCAACCGCTATACAATCTTCACGCAAGTACACAAGGCAAATTACATATAGTTTATTCCCGCTTTGCGCGCTTGGGAATGCTGGAATGGGCGTTTGATGGAATAAAGTTTGCCGTCTTTGACAAACTTTGCTCCGGTTTGCTTAAACCAAAATGCCACCTGATGCTCCACGCAGACGCTACGCAAATCCATCACCCAATCGAAATCACACGGACGGGATTCATTGCCGGACTCTCCTCCCACCACTACCTGCTCCACCCATCCTCCGATATCGAAAGGGCGAAGGTCGACGTGCTCCAAAAGGGGTTCGCAGATAATTATTTTATGTCGGATGGGGGCGGCTTTGTACAGGGGCAGACGATAATCGGCACAAGTTTGGTTTTCTACCGTACAGCAGATGGTTACATTATCGTATCCCTCACCCCAGTCGTCGGGTAAGCACTGCATAAGGCGGTCTATACGTTTGGTAATCATCATGAAACTCAAATCGCCACGTTGACGCATCATCCTCCAAGCCTCCGGACGCCAGTCGTCGGCATCTTCTACAAAGAAATCGGAAGTAAAACAGGTGTATACCAACGTTCCCGATGGGATTTTGTACTCTCCGTTGCGTTTCTTGCGCAGAGGTAAATCAAAATTCTTGGTTTGTGTCACCACCGAGCTGTCCACATCCCGTTTGGCATCGCCGCGATAGACATAGCAATGCTTGCAGCCGGGACTCAACTTATGGCAACCGTGCCACAAGTTCCACATGACGGACCCTTTCACTATAGCGTTTGTTGGCATCTTAATAGTTCTTTTTCATTGCCAGGTGGAGAATATCTTCAGGATTCCCTTTAAAACTTTCTTCGTTCTTTAACCTCAAAAAGAGACTTTCGGACAGGCAATCATCCATACAGAAGATGCCAAAAGTTCCGGTCTCCCCCCCTTAGCTTGGAACAAAGATAGATAAAAGAACCACTCATCAAACACATTTTGCATCAAATTCATCAATAGATTGGCCACTATCACCGTATGATTAAAAAAACAGATACACATGATGAAATTGGAAACACTTCTCTTTCCATTACTTTATAATAAAACGGCTTTCGTTTTCTTCAGGAGCAAATCCTCTAATTAATTTCTCTTTCTTAAACAAGAGAATCCCATAACAAATTTCACTCTATTCAAGAAGTAGGTCGGGTTCCCCGGCACTAAGAGTTATTCGTACAACTTAATGAATTAGTAAGTTACTCAGACATAGCGATTCTATCTGAAACACAGACTTGAACAAAAAGAAACAGACTTTTGCTTCGTTTACACAAATTATTCCTATCTTTACCGGCAATTATTTGAAAATAGCACCTAACTAATGAATGTAAAAGCCACTCATAAGACTTATCTACTCTTCCTCTTTATGCTCTGCTTGCTGTTTTGCGGATGCCGTCAACAAGGAAAAGTGTATAAAGTCCTTGTTGTACATTCATACGAATCGACTTACGAAGGTTACAGAGATTACAGCCGATATATCACGAAGGGCTTCAAACAAAGAGGTTACCAGATTGAATTAAAAACTCTATATCTCGATTGCGAGGCTTACAGGGAAGATTCCGAAATTGAGCACATGAACAGCATGCTGAACAATTTGGAAAAAGAAAACTGGCAACCGGACATCATCCTCGTAAACGAAGACCAAGCACATTATTCCCTATTACATAGGGACCACAAATGGACCAAGACACTCCCTATCGTCTTCGGAGGTGTAAATTACCCTAATTGGGAGCTCATAAAGCAATTCGATAACGTTACAGGGTTTCAAGATAAAATCGATTTCGTGAGAAATCTCGATGTAATCAAAGACTTCGCCACATCGAATTTTGTAGCATTTTCATTTCTCGACAGCACGTTTCTCGACCGGAAATTGCGGGAAGATATAAAGAAACAAATCATCTCTTCGGAATATGTTTTAAGCGAGGAGATTCTGATGAGAGGAATAGAAGACAGAACTCCTCCATTCAAACCGGTAGGGAAAAATTACATCGACATGTGGCCTATCCGGAAAAAGAATATTGAATATATCTTCTGGAACCTAAGCCAATATAACCCTTTGTTGCCTTATTACTATTTCCAAGTAAAACAGGATTATGTCTCCATCATCGGAAGCGACTTGTGCCAGAACATGAAGTTTACCGGCATTAATGAATACTTCGGTTATCGTAAAAACCTGATTGCCGGATATATTACCACCCTTCCCATTCAAGCGGAAGAAGAGGTGGAAGCTGCCATCGAAATCTTTAAAGGCAAGAAGCCCTCCGATATGCCTATACGGCTGAGTCGCAAAGAATACGTGGCCGACTGGTTTGCTTTGCGCCGCTGGAACATCAAACCGGACCAGATAAGCAAAAAGTACCATATTATAAATATGCCTCTCTATGAACGTTATAAATGGGAATCAAATCTGCTGATTGCTTTCATGGCATTACTGCTGATGTACGTCATTTCACATTTATATAGAACGCGTAGCCGGGAAAAGGAAAAGAAGAATCAGGCGCTTGCCAATTTGAAAAACAGGAATGACGAGTTGGCAGTGGCCATTACACAGCTGAGCAAACAGAAAGAGGAATTGATTACTGCCCACGAACTGGCGGAGAAAGCAGAGTTAAAACAATCGTTCCTTGCCAACATGAGTCACGAAATACGTACCCCGCTCAATGCCATCGTAGGCTTTGCCAATTTATTGAACGACCCCGAAACCTCCGGCGAAATAAGCGATGAAGAGCGTCAGGAGATGATACAGATTATCAACCAAAACAACGCATTACTGCTGAAGTTGATAAGCGACATCCTCGACATGTCACGCATCGAATCGGGAAATATCACCTTGGAAGTGCACGACTATGAAATCACCAAACTCGTTAAAGAAATCTATCGCACCCACGAGGTCATTATCCATAAAGAACTGAAGTTCGAATTAAAGCTGGAAGATACCTTAGCTATGGTACAGGTAGACAAGCTCCGCTTTACCCAAGTAATAGCCAACTTCCTGAGCAATGCCAATAAATTCACTACAGAAGGAAGCATTACACTCGGCTATTATTTCGACCGCGAACATAACGAGGTACATGTTTACGTAGAAGATACAGGAAAAGGCATTGAAGAGAAACAACTGAAAATGATTTTCAGCCGATTCTACAAAACAGACGAATTTGCACAAGGCACCGGATTGGGACTCTCCATTAGCCAGGTCATTATCGAACGTCTGAACGGACGCATCGAAGTGCAAGCTGAGCTCGGAAAAGGAAGCCGGTTCTCTGCCATCGTACCCGGGATTATCAAAGAGTAAAAGATGAAACTTTCTGCAGAAACGCTCCTTTTCATCGAAGAACATCTGAATGACGATGTACGTACCTTGGCCCTGAAAGCGACAAAGCAGGCAGGAGTAGACCTTCCGGCTGCACTGACACAAATAGCAGGACACCAAGCCGCCACCGACAAGCTTCCTACATGGAGCCAGACAAAAGGGATTCTCTATCCGAAGCATTTATCAATGGAACAATGTTCGTCCGAGGTAACGGCACGCTATAAAGCGAGTCTCGTTTCCGGAACCACCTTTGCCGATTTGACCGGAGGTTTCGGCATCGATTGTTATTTTCTCTCCACCCGATTCCAGCGTTCCGCATACATCGAACGGCAAGAAGAGCTGTGCGAAATTGCCCGCCACAACTTCACTTTACTGAACAGTGAAGATATCACCGTATACCATGCTGACGGAACAGAATATTTACAACACATGGGACCTGTTGACTGCCTGTTCATTGACCCCGCACGGCGCGACACACACGGAGGTAAGACAGTGGCCATTGCCGACTGCGAGCCTAATATCTGTGCATTGGAAGAGTTACTGTTACAAAAAGCCTCCACGGTTCTCGTAAAACTATCGCCCATGCTGGACATCTCGCAGACTTTGCGCGATTTGCATTCCGTACGTTCCGTTCATATTATTTCCGTCCATAACGAATGCAAAGAGCTGCTATTGCTCTTATCGGAAAAAGCAGTGGAAGAAGGAATCAAACTACACTGTGTTAACCTCCTTCCACAATCTTTGCGGGAAAATCGGGAAAGCGCAAACAAAGAAACTCTTCCTTCACAAACGCCGTGTACCAAACCGCAGCAACGAACAAGAGAAGAATCCCTTCAAGATACAAAAAACGGCCATTTCATCGAAGAATTCCCTCTTTCTACAGAGAGCGCCATTCAACCTGTCAATAAAGTGGCTATCTCGTCAAAAGAAATCCCGGGCGCTTTACCTCCCACCTATTCCGAGTTCATTTTCTCCCCCGAAGAGGAAGCCAATGCCTCCTGTCCCTATACAGACTCGGCCGAGAAGTATCTGTACGAGCCCAACGCTTCCATTATGAAAGCAGGGGGTTATCGGAGTCTGGCGCAACGATATAATTTACAGAAGCTACATCCCAACAGCCACCTTTATACCTCTTCCCATTATCGGGCCGATTTCCCCGGACGCCGTTTCGAAATAGAACAAGTATGGGGATTCAACAAAAAGGAGTTAAAAGAGTTGTCTTCGTTAAAGCAAGCCAACCTTACCATAAGGAACTTTCCGGCATCCATCAGCGAACTCCGCAAACGGCTGAAACTGAAAGACGGAGGAAACATTTACCTGTTCGCTACCACCTTCTCCGATGGTAGAAAAGCCATCATCCAATGCCGTAAGGCATAAAAAGCTCCATTCCCAATACACCCCACCATACCTACTAGTCCTCTTGATATACAACTCTTGCCGGCAACTTTATCAGTGCCGATGCATTTAGAAGCATCTGCACTTTTAGTTACTTTATAAAGAATGATTTACACAGGAAGTGAAGAAGTCAAGGTGTGCATTGAAAGAATAAGAATTCATCCGGAAAATACATCGCCAATGAGCTAATTCTAGCCAGTAAGCATTATCTTTGCAGACAAATTGGACTTATATGAAACAGCTTCTAAAAGACAATCAAGGGCTTCCGGCCTCTCTTCTATGGACATTGGCTATCATGGCAGGCATATCGGTAGCCAACATCTACTATAACCAACCTCTGCTAAACCGTATCAGCCGCGATTTGGCCATCTCGGAATTTAGCGCCAACATGATTACCGTCACCACACAAATAGGTTACGCTTTAGGGTTACTTTTCATTATTCCGCTGGGCGACTTAATAAAGAGGAAGAATATTGTACTGACTTGCTTTTCCATCCTGGTACTTTCATTGCTCACTATAGCCTCATCGCCCAACTTCCATCTCATTTTGGTCGCCTCTTTGCTGACCGGAGCTTGTTCGGTGATGCCGCAACTATTTATCCCCATTGCCGCCCAATACTCCACACCCGAAACAAAAGGGCGCAACATGGGCCTGATTCTTTCCGGACTGCTTACAGGTATATTGGCTTCGCGCGTGGTGAGTGGCATTACAGGCGAATATTTCGGTTGGCGATTTATATTTTATGTCGCCGCCGGTGTCATGGCCGTCTGCTTAATCATTATCCTACGCATCTTGCCGGACATGCCTACTTCGTTTAAAGGAAACTACCGGAGCCTTATGTGCTCTTTGCTCTCTCTGGTAAGGCAATATCCCGTACTGCGCATCAATTCCATAAGAGCCGCGCTGGCCTTCGGTTCATTCCTGGCCTTATGGAGCTGTCTGGCCTTTAAAATGGAGCAAGCCCCGTTCTTCGCCGGAAACGATATAGTCGGTTTACTGGGTCTTTGCGGTATGGCCGGAGCTTTAACGGCTTCTTTTATCGGGAAATATGTCCGACGCATAGGCGTTAAACGCCTCAACCATATAGGCTGCCTGTTACATGCTTCAGCCTGGATGCTTTTCCTTTTCGGAGGAAACAGTTACACAGGCATGATTGCAGGAATCATCCTTATCGATATCGGGATGCAATGCATACAACTGAGCAATCAGACCACCCTATTTTCACTCTGTCCCGGAGCATCCAACCGCCTGAATACCATCTTTATGACGACTTATTTCGTTGGAGGTTCTTTAGGGACTTTCTTAGCCGGCACCGTTTGGCAAGGATTCGGCTGGCAAGGAGTAGTCGGAGTAGGATTACTGTTAACAGGTGCTTCGTGGCTCATTACAGTTTTCACTCATACTGAAAAAATGTAATAACTTTCGGATTCTTCCTTCCTATGCAGCAGAAAACACACACCCATCCATTCATAAAATGCAATGCACGCCTATATCCTCATACCCCAAGAAGAACACTTCTTCCTATCCAAAAAGAAAGAACCTTCATAAGATTCCTTCATTATCATTTTTTACATGAAGTCCAGAGCTAAACCTCTATTATAGAAGGAAGAGAAGAACATTTCTACATCATCCAACAAGTACATTATCACAAATCGTTTCATTTAACATCATTAATTTTTTTTGTTATCTTATGCTTATATTTAGAAATATTTCCCTTTCTTTGCACTGCGTATATAAATAAATGTAAAAAGTGGGCAACCACATATTGTTAACCTTTAAATAACTATAATGGAAAACTTGAAAAGGAGTAAGTGGGCTTTGTGGCTACTTGCATTTCTGTTGATGATTCCACCAGAAATCTATGCACAAAGTCTCACAGTAAAAGGAAATGTGAAAGATTCCAACGGAGAAGAAATTATCGGAGCATCCGTATTGGACAAAGACAACAAAACGAATGGTACCATTACAGACATGGATGGTAACTTTAGCCTCACTCTTACAGGAAAGAGTAGAACATTGGTTGTTTCATACATCGGTATGAAAACAAAAGAAGTAAAAATTACCCCCCCCCACGACAAGATTTTACAAATCGTTCTTGAAGACGACAACCAATCCCTCGAAGAGGTTGTAGTTATCGGTTATGGTAGCAAAGCCCGCAAAGACTTAACAGGGTCTGTCGGTTCTATCTCAGGAGCCAAACTGGCACAAGTTCCGGTATCTTCGGCAGGCGAAGCGCTCCAAGGAAAGATTGCCGGTGTGCAAGTAACCACAGTCGATGGTGCGCCGGGTGCCGAAATCAATATTCGTATTCGTGGTGCCGCAAACTTAAATGGTGAAAGTAAACCGCTTTACATCGTCGACGGATTTCAAGCCGACAATATCAACGACATTCCTCCTACAGACATTCAATCTATTGATGTATTAAAAGATGCATCCCTTACTGCTATTTATGGAGCAAAGGGAGGTAATGGTGTTGTCATTGTTACCACCAAATCGGCACACGCAGGCAAAGTATAAGGTTGAATTAAACATGTTTGCGCAAACCCGTACCCTTGCCCGCAAATTAAAACTGCTGAACTCGTACGAGTTTGTCCGTTATCAGTTGGACAATGTTATCAACAACAACTCAGATTTGTACAAATGGCGTGGTAACTTCGGTAACCCTGCCGACATAGACCTATACAAAAATCAACCGATTAACGACTGGCAGGATGAAATCATGGGTGGTCACCCCATGAGTTACATGTACAATGTAACCATCAACGGTGGTAACGATAAACTGCGCCTCAACACTTCTATTACTCACCACGACGAGAACGGTATCATGTTGGGTTCGGGAGTACGCCGTACCAACGTAAACATTAAATTGAATACCCAACTATCTAAAAACCTTGCCTTATTGGTAAATCCTCGTATGACCTTCCGTCGCGATGCCGGAGCTGGTGCCGATAATGTAGGTAAAGGTGGTATTATCAATGTACTCCGTTACCGTCCGACTAATGGTTTGCGCGATTTCACATACAGAGACCCTGAGACAGTGAATGGAGACGAAGAAAAATACTTCGAATATACAAACCCCAAAGGAGATATCGACCAGAACTTCATGTTGAAACACTCCTCCACTTTCACGAACCAAGTATCGTTGACGTGGACTCCCATCAAGAATTTATCTCTGCGCTCGGATGTTTCACAATCTATCGCATTCGGGGATAATAACCGTTTCTATGGTTACCTGACCTCTCAAGGAGAAGATAACAACAACCTTCCGGTTGCTGAGATTACAGATACGCGTACGGACAAATATGCATGGACCAATACAGCTAATTACTCTTTTGATTTAGATGAGATTCATAATTTCTCTATTTTATTAGGCCAAGAAGTACAACACTCACAGAAAAAAGAGAATTTTAGCAGCGCGCGTTATTTCCCTAAAGAAATCGCGCCACGCCGTGCATTAAACAATATGGGGCTGGGACAACCGTTACGCACTACTTCTTCCATCAGTACCCCGATGCGTACAGCTTCCTTCTTCGGACAGTTCAGTTACAATTACGACCATAAATATTTGGCTTCGTTTACAATGCGTGCCGATGGTTCCACACGCTTTGCGCCGGGCAACCGTTGGGGCTACTTCCCCTCTATTTCAGGTGCTTGGATAATAAGTAGAGAGGGTTTCTTAGAAGACAATCCGATTATCAGCAACTTGAAGCTACGCGCTGCTATCGGTTTGGTAGGTAATGATAATATCGGTGACGATATGTGGCGCTACCAATATAAAGTGAACTCTACCGGAGGACCCGGATTCGGAGAAAGCAACGTGAACGGAGAGCAGTATTATGTAAACTCCAGCGATAACAAATTCCCGAACAAGGATATTAAATGGGAAACAACCATTACCCGTAACATTGCACTCGATTTAGGATTCTTCAACGAGCGACTGACCATTACCCCTGAATTCTATTGGAATACCACACGCGACTTATTATACGACAGTCCGATTCCAAGCACTTCGGGATATGTAACACAGACTCAAAACATCGGTCAAGTAACGAACAGAGGTTTTGAACTTACCATTAACGGCACAATCATCCAGAAGAAAGACTTTATGTTAAGCGCAAACTTGACATTTGGCATGAACAAATCACGCGTGGACAAGCTAAACGGCAATATCGATGAGTTTTGGACCACTTCCAGCCGTTGGAAAGGTTCCGACGACGACTATTGTATGAAAGTAGGTAGTGAGATGGGATTGATTTATGGTTATGTATATGACGGAATCTACGGCTTCGAAGATTTCGACCGTACCTCTAGCGCCAACTTTGTGGCAAAAGTAGATGAAAACGGAAAACAGATTCCGGTAAACTGCGACCACTTATTCGGTACGGCTCCAGGACGTCCTAAATTCAAAAACATAGTAGACCACGCCAACGGACGCGAAGACGATGTAAACATTGTGGACGAATACGACCGTACGGTAATTGGTAATACAAACCCGGATTTCACCGGAGGTTTCGGTTTCAACGGACAATGGAAGAACTTCGACTTTACCTGCAACTTTAACTATATGGTAGGTTTCGATGTAAACAATGCAACCGCTTATACCTTATCGTCATCGAAAGACAACAAGAATAACTATTACAACATCTTATCCGATTTTGATTCTTCAAAGCGTTGGGTTTATACCAATGAGCTGGGAGAACGTATTTTAGCCAACTCTACATTAGGTACTTATTTGGAACAGTACTATATTCCGTTAAATGAGAACAAAACTCTTTGGAATCCGAAAGATGTATCGAAGAACATCACCCACTCTTACTTTATAGAGGATGGTTCTTTCCTTCGTTTGCAAGACGTAACGGTAGGTTATACCTTACCGAAAACGTTAACAAACAGAGTAGGTGTAGAACGCTTGCGTTTTTACTTCACCGGTTCCAACCTCTGGTTGTTAACCGGATATAGCGGCTATGACCCTGAAGTGGACGTACAAAATGGTTTGACTCCGGGCATCGACTACAACCGTTATCCTCGTAACCGTAGTTTCTTGTTTGGTATGAACGTATCATTCTAACCCTCAAAATAAAATGAAAATGAAAAAAAATATAGTAATCACAGGGTTGGTACTCCTTCTTGGATTTAGTTCATGTAACGATTTCCTCGACGTAAAATCCGACTCTAAATATGATGACAGTTATGTATTCGGCAGTTCGGAAGAAATTACCCGCGCGCTGAATACGGTTTACGCCTATATGTTGTCAGACAATATATACGGAAAAAAACTCTTTACTACTTTTGGGCTAAGCAGCGATGTGGAATTTGCAACCGGAAGCAACGCCATGCAAGCGGCAAGCGGCAACGAATTCAAGCAATTCGACTGTACCCCAGCCGCCAGCGATTTGGGTAGTGTGTGGACTTCGGCATACCAGTGTATCGAATATGCCAACAACTTTGTAACAGGTACCGAAAGCAGCGAGCTTTATGCAGCAAAAGATACCACGGTATTGCAACAGGTGGGAGAAGCTAAATGTATCCGCGCCATGATGTACCACGATATGGTGGTATTGTTCGGAGATATACCTTTCAGCTTTACACGTTCATACGACACCGATAATAATCTGGTGATGCCTATTGCCGACCGTGACTCGATATTAACAACTCTCATTAATGATTTGCGTGCGGTGGCTCCGCAAATGCACTTTGCCAAGAATCTGACAAATGGCGTGGAACACGCATCGAAAGAGTTCTGTTGGTCGTTAATTGCCCGCATGGCTTTAACCCGTGCCGGATATTCACTCCGTCCCGATAAGAGCAACCCTTCGGCTACAGGAACCATGCAACGTGCATCGGACTATCGCGAATATTATGATATTGCGCGCATGTATTGCGACTCAGTCATTTCTTCGGGTACACATAGTCTGACCAAATCATACAGCCAGGTATTTATTGATGAATGTAACTATGTGGTAACCAACAACGATGACCCTATATTCGAAATTCCATTCTCTAAAGACAACAACGGAAATGTAGGTTATATATGGGGACCGAAAGGAAATGTACAGGATGATGTAACTACCGGCAAGAATGTATGGGGAAAAGCCGGAGGGGATATCCGCTTAAGCTCTTTCTACCGTTACTCGTTCGACCGTAAAGATTTGCGTATGCCTTATACGGTTTGCCTGTGGTCGTACGAATATAATGGAACTCCTTTGTTGAACAGCGGCTCTAACTTCAACGAATATTGTGGTAAATGGTCTAAGTTCTGGACAGAAGCCGGAGCGGCACAGGGTGCCGGTAGCGCCGACAAAACGGGTATCAATTATCCTTATATGCGCTATGCGGACGTGCTTTTGATGTATGCCGAGGCTGTTAACGAATTGGAAAACGGAGTGCAAGGCGCCAACGGTGCAAAAGCTATCAGCGCTCTTAAGGAAGTGCGTAACCGCGCTTTCGACAATGCAGACCAAAGCGAAAAAGTAGACGCTTACATCAGTTCGAATTCCGGTTCGAAGGAGGATTTCTTCAAAATGATTGCCAACGAGCGCAAATGGGAATTCGGAGGCGAAAACATGCGTTGGAAAGATTTGGTTCGCTGGAACAAATATGCAGAAGTTATCCGCGATGTATTCTATGAATATTATGGTTTTGCCATGTACATTGGAGGTGACGAATTCTATAATGTAAACAACCGTTTTGATAACTGGCCTATACAAATGTTCTGGCAAGAAGTAGCCAACCCGGGTACATACGACCCCGCCGCATTCCCGGCAACACCGAACAAGACTTTAAATGTATTGGACGTTTTAAATCCATGGGAATTTGCCTACAACCCCGGCCAGCCTTGGACAGCATCCGACATGTTCCAATTTGCCAATGACGACGCTACTCCTAAAGCACAATGCCTCTACTCGCTCCGCGGCTATATCAGCGCCAACGAGTTTGGAGCATTCAAACCGAACGATATGTGGGAAATGCCTGCCGAACAATTGCCTCCGGTACGTTATATCCTGCCTATCCCGCAAACAGTTATCCAGCGTAGTGGCGGAGCTTACCAAAACTATTATGGTTATAGATAATTTTTAAATGGCTAATTATTATGATAAGAAATAAACTATATATTTTACTAACGGCGTTTCTTGCCTCCGGATTCTACGCATGCAGCGATGATGACAAGGTAGTGGTTGACGAAGATAACAATCCGGAACGCCTGTTTATGCCGATGTTCCGTTCGGAACGGAACGGCGTAGCAACTTCCGACCGTTTCTATAGCGGTGTTGCCAATGGTTCGGTGAATGACATTCAGCTTTATTGGTATGGTGTAAACGGAGCTTCCGGCTACCATATAAAGGGACTTATTCAGGGCCGCGACTGGAACAGACAGAGTGATTTGATTGTAGATGAAATTGTAGGACCGGATGTATTGAGCCTAAAAGTGGAAGACTTGCAATACAATACCGGTTTCCGCTTTGCCATCCAAGCTATTTCTCCCAAAGGAGAGGCTTATAACTCGAAATGGTTCGGTTTGGGTGACGGTGCACATCCGGATGATTACCTAACCATTAATACATTAGACCGCTACGATGTACCCGATGTCCTCTGGGTAGAAGATATCACGGAATCTTCGTTAAGAGTCTATTTTAACTTAACTTCAGACGGAAACTACAAAGAACACTTTGAAGAAGAAAACGGCCAGTATATAATGGACCAGATTAAAGTAGAGCCCTCTGCAGACAATCCGGAACTGGAAACTCAAGTCATTACCCTCACACAAGCGGATAAAGAAAGGGGATATATTGACGTAAACAACCTTACATCCAATGCGGTATACATTATAAACGGCTTGAATAACAACATCAAACGTTATTGGGACCGCCTTTACAACACCAACATGGTGCGTATGAAAGGAGAAGTGGGCGAACCGATTCTGATTCAACATATTGTTGACCCGAACGATACTGTTCCTGCAGCCATTCGTTTGGATGCTTGCCGCATCGATACCGTATTGGCCAATTACATGACGGATAATAATCTGGCCGAAGGTACTACGTTCTTATTGGAAGGTGGAAAGACTTATTATCTGGTAAATAGCGTGAACATGTGTAAGGGCTTCACTTTGAAGAGCAACGACCCGAATAACCGCCCGACTGTATACTTAGGTATCGGTTGCAGCAATAACGGCAAATATAATGATAAGGACGAAGGCACTCCTGTCAGCCCGAACTTCTCATTCGGACGTAATGCCGGAAACGGTGAAATGGGTGGTATCAATGTACAATCTATCATCTTCCAGGACATCAACTTCGATTGCGAGAAGGCTTACAACTTCTTAGAGTGTGATAAATGGGGAGCAGGCTCCGGCTTAGGAAACTACTTCATCAACCAAAATTCTCAGGCCATGCCTTTCGGATTGGAAACATTCGAGATACGCAACTGCGACTTCCGTAGAATGATACGTGGTTGGATTCGTATCCAAGGGCCAAGTCGTAAGGTTATAGACAAATTTGTGATAGACAACTGCTTCTTCTATGACAGCGGAGTTTACGACAACAACGGACGTGGTTACGCTTGGATTGCAGGAAAAAGCGGAGTTGCGAAAGATGCAAATCCCAATGACAATCTCTTTAAAGATTTCTCCATGACCAACTGTACGTTCCTTGATAGTCCACGCCATGCGTTATTGTCAGAAAACGGAAATCTACCTTGGCCTGCAAATATTACTTGGCATATCCGTGTAGAGAACAACACGTTCATCAACTTCAGTACCCGTACAAAAGACCGTTTGATGTTTGAAATGCGCTACAATCCAAGTAACAGTACCTTTATTTGCAAGAACAACTTGTTTGTAATGGTTCGCAAAAACGCCAGCGATACACGCACCCTTTACATGGCCGGTATGCGCGTAGAAAATGGTAATGGATGTGTTTACGACTTTGCCGACAATTACACAACATTACGTCCGGACTTCACAGACGACAAAATGAATAAAACAGATTGGGGAGGCGGAGTATCAGTTATCGATTATTTGTGGACTTCCTATAATTTCAGTCATACAAGCCGTGGAGCAAACCGTAAAGTCGGCGATGTACATCAAAACATCGGCGGAGCAGAGGAAACAAAGATTAAGCTTGGTGATACGCCGATTTCGGCAACCGACTTATTCGAAGACCCATTGCCTAAATCGGCCGGAGGTGAGATAGATATGTATAGCAATTATAATCTTAAAGGTTTCTATTATAAGAATACCGATAAAGTGCATAATCACGATATCTATAAAAAGAACATCGGCGACCCAAGATGGCGCAGATGAGAAACAGAAAAATTAAGTAAAAGTCTTATTTCAAAGACTCGTGTTAAATAGTAAATCAGAGCCTGCTCTGCCGTGAGGCAGGACAGGCTCGCCTTTTATAGTTCCTGAGAAAGGGAAGCGTTTTATAGTACACAAAAGCAAGGTATTATACACCTCTTGAGGTTGCGCTATCAACGTTGCGAGGTTCTTCTATCAACGTCCTGAGGTTCTTCTATCAACGTTGCGAGGTTGCGCTATCAACGTCGGCACACGAAATAATGCTTGGAAAGGGGCACTGTATTTAGCCACTTTTATACTCACGAGTCATGCCTGAAATTCTCATTTACAGGGTTATTCAATTCTATGAATCATTTCATTGATTCTTGTATGGCCAAAAGGTAAAAAGAGTGATGACCTATAACCAGTCATTCCCAACCCGAATAATTTCGACTTGAGAGTTATCGGAGTGTAAGGGAATCAAGCAGGCTAAAAAAGCAACGAAGTGCAACAGGCATCTCACAAGTTAAGGCATTGACAATAGACCTTTATATAAAAAACGATAGAGCCAACAGGCTCACATAACAAAATTCGCTCTTATTTCACTAATTACCGTAACAAAAGTATAGGAATCAGATATTTATATATTATTTTTGTAATATGAAAAACATACATGGATATCAGGCACAAGTTTTAAAGCTTTTACTTGTCCTGTTTACAATGGGAACCGCTATACCCGCCCTGGCTGAAGGTCAAAAAGCAATCGCCTTTCCCGGAGCGGAAGGGTTCGGACGATATGCCACCGGAGGACGAGGAGGCAAAGTGTATCATGTAACCACACTTCAAGATGGCATGCAGGAGGGAACTCTGCGCCATGCCGTGATGCAGGAAGGTCCGCGCACGGTAGTGTTCGATGTGGCGGGAACCATCTTTCTAGAAAAGGAATTGAGAATTACCCACAGCGACCTGACCCTTGCCGGACAAAGCGCACCGGGACAGGGCGTTTGCATTGCCGACTATCCGGTAGTGCTGAAGGCCGACAACCTGATAATCCGCTATCTCCACTTCCGGGTAGGAAACCGACACGGCGGAGAACCGGACGGACTGGGAGGTACGGAAAACAAAAACGTAATTATAGACCATTGTTCCATCAGCTGGTCGGTGGACGAATGTTGCACCCTCTATGGCGGAGAGAACTTAACCGTGCAGTGGTGCATGGTAACGGAAAGCCTCCGCACAGCCGGACACGGAAAAGGACGGCACGGATATGGAGCCATCTTCGGAGGGGCAAGAGCCTCTTACCACCACAACCTGCTGGCACATCACGAAAGCCGCGTACCCCGCCTCGGGCCGCGTGTATCCACACAAGAACGGGAATATGTGGACATGCGGAACAATGTGATGTACAACTGGGCCGGAAACGGATGTTACGGCGGAGAAGGAATGAAGGTGAACATTGTGAACAACTATTACAAGCCCGGACCGGCCACTCCAAAGAAAGGCCCTGTAAGTTACCGCATTGCCGCCATCGGCGTGCGTACCACGCAATATTGCACCGGCCGCAACGGACAGCCTAATGGATGGAAACCCATGGAACATGTTTGGGGGCGGTTCTACGTAAACGGCAACGTGATAGAAGGCAATGCCGAAGTGACCAAACACAACTGGAAAAAAGGTATCTACGAGCAGATTAACAATGAGGCCAACGACAACACCTTTACCAAGCGGGTAAAGAAAGAAATCCGCCTGAAAAAGCCCTTGGATACAGATGTTGTAACCACCCACACTGCCGAGCAAGCCTACAAGCTGGTAGTAGCCTACGCCGGATGTTCCAAGATGCGCGATGAAATTGACACCCGCATTGCAGAAGAGACAAAGCTGGGCACAGCCACTTACACAGGCAGCGTGACGCCGGACGCCAAAAATAAACCCGGCTTAATTGATACACCTGATGATGTGATGCCGAAAGGCGCCACATCACCCTGGCCGGCATTAAGCGACAGCGGAGTGAATCCGGCAGACTTGAAAGATTCTGACGGGGATGGTATACCCGACATTTGGGAAGCGGCCAACGGTCTGAATCCACACGACGCATCCGACGGAGCACTGATACAAGATAAAGAAAAGGGATATACCAATCTGGAAGTCTACCTAAACAGTCTTGTAGAAGACATTACCCGGGAACAAATTTAAGTAAGGGGAATGTGAAATATTACTTGGAAACGAATTAAGTAAAGGTGAATAAGGAATATTACCTAGAAACAAATCAAATAAAGGTGGATACAGCATATCACCCGGAAAAGATTTAAGTAAAGTGAACAGTATCTAGAAACAAATTTAAGTAAGGATATATATGAAATATTACCCGGAAAAGAATCAAAAGAAGAGCGAATAGGGAATACTATCTAGAAACAAATCAAATAAAGGTGGATGCAGCATATCACCCGTGACGAATTAAATAAAGGTGAAGATGAAATATTACCCAGATAAAGAATCAAAAGAAGAGCGAATGTGGAATACTACCTAAAAGCAATTCCAACAAGGATTGATATGGCATTCTACGGAAGTTTTTTTCAAACGAAAGATTAGGGTGAAAAATATTCGGACGGAGACTAAGGTGGCATTCCACGGAAGTTTACCACTGAACAAAAACAACATTGCAAACATTTAAATACCAGAGTACAAAATCGAACAAAATATAGATTTACAAATCATTTAACCAACTAATATCATGAATTATACAGAACAAGGCAGTAAAACGTATCTTTTTTCTATTGTGCTGGTGGCTGTCATCGGCGGACTACTTTTCGGTTATGACACCGCAGTAATTTCGGGCGCGGAGAAAGGTCTTCAGGCATTCTTCATGGGAGCCCCCGACTTTACTTATACCGACACCTTTCACGGAATCACCTCTTCCAGTGCACTGATTGGTTGCATTTTGGGTAGTGCGCTTTCAGGAATCCTGGCCTCCAGAGTGGGACGTAAGAAATCCCTTTTCGTAGCCGGTATTCTTTTCTTTTTATCGGCCCTCGGCTCCTATTGTCCCGAATTTCTCTTTTTCGAGCAGGGTCACCCCTCCTATTCTTTACTGGTAGCATTCAATTTCTACCGTGTATTGGGCGGTGTGGGAGTAGGATTGGCATCCGCCATCTGCCCCATGTACATAGCCGAGATTGCACCGAGTAATATCCGCGGTACACTGGTGTCGTGGAACCAGTTCGCCATCATCTTCGGTCAACTGGTAGTCTATTTCGTCAATTTCCTTATTCTGGGCGAGCACGCAAACCCTATCGTCAAAGCGGTGGAAGGCGTGAATCAGGTATTGAATCCTGAAATGGCTGCATGGACGGTGGAAACCGGATGGAGACTGATGTTTGCAAGTGAGGCCGTACCTGCCGGCATATTTGCCCTATTGGTGCTGTTTGTGCCCGAAACACCACGTTATCTGGTTATGAGCGGAAAAGACGACCGCGCGCTGTTTGTATTGAGCCGTATCAACGGACTGGAAAAAGCCAAGCATATCTTGGCCGACATCAAGGCTACAACGAAAGAAAAGACCGAGCGTCTATTTACTTACGGCTGGATGGTTATCTTTATCGGTATCATGCTGAGTGTGTTCCAACAAGCGGTGGGCATCAATGCTGTGCTCTATTTTGCTCCGCGCATTTTCGAAACAATGGGCATGGGTAATCCGATGGTACAGACCGTCATCATGGGTATCATCAACATTCTGTTCACCCTGCTGGCTGTCTTCAGGGTGGAAAAGGGGGGACGCAAGCCACTGCTTATTTCCGGTTCCATAGGCATGGTCATAGGAGCTTTCGGCGTGGCGCTTTGCAATATAATACCCGGACTTCCACCTATGTTACCGGTTATCAGCATCATGGTATACAGCGCTTCGTTCATGTTCAGCTGGGGTCCCATCTGCTGGGTATTAATTGCCGAGATTTTCCCGAACACCATCCGCGGCACTGCGGTAGCCATCGCTGTAGCATTCCAATGGATTTTCAACTTCATCGTTTCCTCCACGTTCGTACCGATGTTCAACATGAGTTTGGGCGACATGGGCGAGAAGTTCGGACACATGTTTGCGTATGCCCTTTATGGCATCATCTGCATCATAGCCGCCCTGTTTGTATGGAAGTTAGTGCCGGAAACGAAAGGTAAGACGCTGGAAGACATGACAAAGCTCTGGAAGGACAGGAAGAGAAACGCTTAAACGAAGAAAGCGCACGAAGGCATTCCCGTAGCAGTCGGAGCGAAACCGACTGTCCGGATGTGCTTAAACAGGGAACACATTAGAGTGTGTTAAAACTAAAATGTTCCCTCTGAAAAGTGGCAGATTGTAACGAATCAACACAAAAGGGTCCTATCAAACTCTATTTTTGAGAACTGATAGGATTCTTTTCATTATTGATAGAGATGGCAAGTTTCAGATTAAAAGTTGTTCTTTCATAAAATTGAGTGTGATACATCTCCCCTTATTTTGTGCTTAACGTGGCAATGCATCAGAGCCTACAAATCTCAGCATGTCTCGTATACATACACAATAGAGCAAGCGCTTTAACCCAAAAACAATAAAAAGGAAGTGTGCCCATGATGCACTTAAGACTCAAAACCATGGATTGATTCGTGGAGAGGTTGACTTCCTTTATATAACAAAGGTAAGAATAGTCTCATTTTTAAGCTGCATCAGATATAAACCTTTAGGTAATCAAAATCTCTATAAGGTTAAGGTAAAATCAAAACTAACGACCTCTAATATCTGAACTTGACTATCCTTATCAACAATAAACAAAGTCCTATCAAACTCTATTTTCGAGTAAGGATAGGACTCTGTTATATTGATTCGTTGCAATTTACCACTTCTCAGAGCGAGCGTTTTTAGTTTTGAGGTACCTCCTTTCTAATTTACCAACGATATTACTCTTTATTAAAAAGCTCGTCTTTTCATTTCTTTACCTCCCTACATTCCGTGTTATCATTCCATTTAAACATTGTTAAGTTACCCGTAATTTAACTCAATTAAATTACCTTTGCCACGCTAATACAAAGTCACTCAAAGAAATATGGTTGTTTACATTTTATATCTTATCGGTGGACTGGCCGCTATTTTATGGGGAGCCAACACCCTGACCGACGGCGCGGCTTCCGTAGCCAAACGTTTCCGGCTCTCGAATCTGGTTATCGGGCTCACTATCGTTGCCTTCGGAACCTCCATGCCGGAGTTCGTCATCAGCCTGTTGTCGGCCCTTCAAGGCAGCGCCGATTTAGCCATCGGTAATGTGGTGGGAAGCAACATCTTCAACACACTGGCCATTGTAGGATGCACCGCCATCGTATCGCCCATCTTTATAGGAAAAGGTACCTTGAACAAGGAGATTCCCTTTACCCTGTTGGCTTCCATCATTCTCTTTCTCTGCGCCAACGACCAGTTGTTGGGGAACGAATCCGTCAGCAACGGTATAAGCCGCAAAGACGGCCTGTTACTGCTGTGTTTCTTTGTGATGTTTCTGTGCTATACCTTTGCCATCGCACGTCATCATGATACCAACGAAGAGGAAACTTCCATTAAGGTATTCCCTCTGTGGAAAGCCATCCTGTTCATCCTACTCGGACTTATCGGCCTGATAGCCGGAGGAAAATTCTTTGTAGAAGGGGCGTCCGGCATTGCACGTGCTTGGGGTGTGAGCGAATCAATTATCGGACTGACATTGGTAGCCGGAGGGACGTCTCTGCCGGAGCTGGCAACTTCCATCGTGGCCGCCTTAAAGAAAAATCCGGGTATAGCCATCGGTAACGTAATAGGCAGTAATCTCTTCAATATTTTTTTCGTGCTGGGAACAAGCGCCACAATTTGCCCGATGAAGATGCAGGGAATTACCAATTTCGACTTGCTTACACTCATCGGAGCCTCCGCCCTGTTGTGGATATTCGGTTTCTTCTATAAAAAGCGAAGCATTAGTCGGGTAGAAGGCATTATACTCGTGTTGGTTTATGCGTTTTACCTCTACATGTTATTGTAAAAACAAAAGAGCTACCCTACTGGAGAAAGCATTTAGGAGGTAAGAAAACAAAGGAATTATCGGCCATCAACCCCAACTTAGGAGGCGAAGAAGTTTGAGAAGTTTAAGCCAAATGATTGGTTTGAAGAAAGGAAATGCAATAGAGGAAGAAAACAAGAAATTGAGAAGATTTCGAAGACAGAGTGAAAAGATATTATCAGTCGGCAACTAGGTTTAGGAGGTAAGAAAACAAAGGAATTATTGGCCATCAACCCCGACTTAGGAGGCAAAGAAATTAGAGGAGATAAAGCCAAATGATTGGCTTGAAGAAGATAAAGTAGTAGAGAAAAAAGAATAAGAAACCAGAAACAAAAGGAATGAAGAATGAAAAACGAATCTAGATAAATGCCGGTATGCGATTCATCGCTTTCCCATTTTCAAGTTTCAACTTCCCATAAAGGAACAGGTTGAACTTTCCATTGAACAGTTATTCATTCTCAAGTTTCAGTTTTCAATTTTTAATTAAATAAGCTTTCCGCCAAGGGAAGGCACAATGAATATACATATGAAAAAGCAACTAATTACTCTTTCATTCGCATTAGGCAGTTTCGCCCTGTTGCAAGCACAAGTAGGGCAACCCTTTCAAGGTAGTTTTCCATCAGACCTCTCTATTGGTCACACATGGAATCGCAGTCTGGTAAAGAAAGCCGGACAGGTCCTCGGCGCACAAATGAGTCAGGAAAAACAAACGAAAGTCACCTACCCCAACCTTTCCGTTATCCAACCGGGACAAAGGGAGTACCTGCCATTTTATGGCGAAAGTCCTTATCTGGTAGCCGAAACCGGAGTTGAAATGGTAAAAGGGCTGCAAAATAACGGACAGTTAAAAGCAACACTCTGTATTGCTCCCGAAGAAGAAAAAGCAACCTACGTCTCCCCTTACAAACGGGTGCTAACAGAGGCGAAGGCAGAAGGCGGGGTGCAAACCGTTAAAGAGGGATTCAAAATAACGAGCAGCCAGATACAATGCCGGCCGTCAGCAGCACCATCCAAAGAAGTACAAGAAGCCGAAAGGTTGAAAGATTTCCAAAAAACAGCGTTGCAGGTAGCGCACGAATCCATCGTTCTATTGAAGAACGCAGGCGGCACGCTCCCACTCGACACGCTTGCCGCCCAAACTATTGCCCTTTACGGCGACGAAACCCTCACCACCCCAATGCTTCCGGCTCTAAAATCCAAATTAAACGCACAAAGTCAGGTATTCATCCTGCCAAAGACACTGGAAGGAATAAACAACGCTGACCTCATCATCGCATTGATGGGAGACGAAATAAACGAACGAAGCCTTCAACCCATCATGGCATCCGGCAAACCGGTGGTACTGACTTTGCTCAACTCCCACCCCGTTTCGCTGAAGAACACCTCCCCTTACCTGCCCGCCATACTGGAAGCCTGGCATCCGGGAGAACAAGGTCCCGAAGCCATCGCCAATGTACTGACAGGCGCTTACAATCCGGGAGGCAAATTAACCGTATCTTTCCCCGAATTCCCCGTTGGACATGGATTGAGTTACACAACGTTTCGCTATACAGACTTAAAGTTGGAACCTCAGCACATCACCACGGAACAGAGCGTTGCGGTGAGCTTTAAAGTAACCAACGTGGGGACTCGCACCGGAGGAGAAGTGGTACAAGTATATCTAACAGACGAATCCGCATCCGTGCCTTTACTCTCCCCCAAACTGGAAGCTTTTAAACGCACTAACATCAAACCAGGCGAAACGAAAGAGGTGAAATTCACCATCCGCCGCCGGAATATGGAATTACTCAATGCTAACGGAGAATGGGTTATCGAACCGGGACGTTTCCATGTGCACGTTGGTGCATCGTCCGAAGATATCCGCTTGAACGGCAGTTTCGAGGTAATCCGATAGCACGGATAGGCAAAAAAGAGCGATAAACAAAAAAAGCTTTCTTTCTCCACTATAAATTCGGGAAAGAAAGCTTTTTCTTTTCAATTTATTCTTATATTTGAAACATCATTATACTATGATTTATGAAACGAGTAATTACCCTCTTCTGCTGCCTTTATGCCACATGTGTCATGGCGCAAATAGAAAGAGCTCACGTACAAGAAGGCTCCCTTTCACAAGAATCATCCATTAGTAAAGAACAAAAGTTTCAAGCTCCTAAGAAAACGATTGATACGGAAATATTCGCCTCGTTTGGAGTAGGGCATATTCTGAATAAAGCAAACGAAGATGGCTACACCGATAAAGAGTTGTATGATAAACTGCGTAACGGATTCGACTGGAACATTGGTTTTCGCAGATACTATGACGAACTGGGATGGGGAATTTTGTTTCAACATTACCATTCTACATGCGACGACAACCGTTTATCCGTTCCTATCGACCAAAGTCTATCCATGTTCTATCTGGCACCACAATTCACTATGAGCTCCAACCGCTCGAAAAAGTGGATACGGCATCTGGAAATCGGCCTCGGATGGTTAATGTATAAAGAAGGAAGTTCGGCCAATCAAATAAGCATCAAAGGAACGGGCCATACTGTAGGAAGCAACCTCAGTGCAGGCATAGAATATAAATTCTCCTCTGTAATGGGAATCGGATTGGACGCAAGCATATTGGGAGGCGTATTCAACAAACTGAAATACAACGACGACCTGGCACAGGAAATGTATGACACCTATGTGGAAGATAAAGAATTTGGAGCCAGCCGCCTGCAGATAGCTTTAAGCATCCATTTCCATTTATAAAAACATCTTTCATGTGATAAATTTCCAGAAGCCTGAGACTCCAAACAACACATCGGAATGAAGTATACTTAAATAATAGACAACTAACATCCCATAAAATTCAGTCCGATAACAATAGAGTCAGTTGAACTTATAAGCTCTATTGACTTTCGGACTATTACAAAACAGGAGAATTAGAACCTGATAATTAAATGAATCCTTTACTTTGGCCGATGCCGGGTGAAAACAAGATACGAATGAGAAATGAAATCTTTTACTTTGACCAATGCCGGAGTGAAAACAGGATACGAATGAGAAATGAAATCTTTTACTTTGACCGATGTCGAGTGAAAACAGAATACGAATGAGAAATGAAATCTTTTACTTTGGCCTATGCCGGAGTGGGAACAAGATACGAATGAGAAATGAAATCTTTTACTTTGACCGATGCCAAGGTGGAAACAGGATACGAATAATAATAAATGAGAAATGAAATCTTTTACTTTGGCCAATGCCAAGGTGAAACAGGATACTAGTGACAATAATATAGAAAATGAAAATATTAATTATTGAAGACGAGCGAGAGCTGTCGAGAAGCATCGTCACATTCCTCAGCTCAGAGAAGTACTTATGCGAACAAGCGTTTACATTCAATGATGCCATAGAAAAAATAAGGCTCTACGAATACGATTGCATCCTGTTAGACCTGATGCTGCCGGGAGGAAACGGGCTGGACATTCTGCGCGAAATTAAACGACAAAACAATCCTGCCGGTGTAATCATCGTGTCGGCCAAAGATTCGTTAGACGATAAAGTAAACGGACTGCGAATCGGAGCTGACGACTATTTACCCAAGCCTTTCCATTTGCCCGAGTTAAGCATGCGCATCTACGCCCTGATACGGCGGAAACAGTTTACCAGCACCAACTCTTTGGAAAGCAACGGTATCACCATCAATCTGTTAAGCAAATCGGTAACCATACAAGATAAACCTGTCACGCTTACCCGTACGGAATACGAACTGCTGCTCTTCCTCATCGGAAACAAGAATAAGGTAATCTCTAAAAGTGCCCTAGCCGAACACTTGAGCGGCGATATGGCAGATATGCTGGACAGTCACGATTTTGTGTATGCCCACATTAAGAACCTAAAAGCCAAATTAGCGGAAGCCGGTTGTAAAAACTGCATTAAAAATGTATACGGAACGGGATATAAATGGCAGGAATAGAGTCAGAAAAGCACCATTACAACACAGACCACCAAACCGGAATGCAACTTATGCCAAACATTACCTCATAAAGAAATGGGAGTTGATAAAGGTATAGTTTTGTTAGGAGTAACCTTGGCGAGCGTTGAGCTATAAAGAAGTAAAAGAAACGATAAAGACATTGCCTATTACAGACAGAATCAGCAAACATTGCTTCGCAAAACAAAAGAATTTGAAATAAATCAAATGACCAAAACAATAAAAATATGAAAAGTCTCCTTCACAAAAGCATGATGCAATTTCTGCTCTGCACTTTTATCATACTCATTCTTGCCGCGCCGCTATTTTATTGGCTGACCAAGAGCTTCTATGCTGAGGATATGATTGACATCATCGAAGCGGTACAACGAAACGAACCCATCCCCGAACTCGACCTGGAAGAAGACATTATGCAGGGAGTCATGATTCAATATATACTCATCAGCGGCATATTGGGCATTGCCATCATTCTTGTCAACAGTCTGATAGCCAAACGTCTGTGGAGACCTTTTGATGAAACATTAAAGCAAATAGAAGATTTCAGGTTGGAGAATGGAGTCATCCCTCCACTCACCGAAAGCCGTATCAAGGAATTTACAAGACTAAACTTCGCACTGAACCGCCTGATGGAAAACAGCTTGAGAAGCTATCAAACACAAAAGGAGTTCACCGAAAACGCGTCGCATGAGCTCCAGACGCCGTTGGCTGTGTTCCAAAGCAAGCTAGACCTTCTGCTTCAACAACCGGACATTACACAGCAACAGGCAAAAATCATACAAGGCCTCTACGATGTATCTACCCGCCTGTCGCGCATGAATAAAAACCTGCTTTTACTTGCTAAACTAGATAATAAGCAATACAATCAGCTCACCGTTGTAGATGTTATTGCAACACTGAAAGAAGTACTTCCGCTTCTGGAGAATCTAACAGGTAACATTACGCTGCACAAAGAGTTTCATTGTACAGAACTCAAGGTTCGTGGAAACAAGTCCTTGTTGGAAAGCCTTATCAACAACCTTGTAGTCAACGCCGTACGCCACAACACCCCCGATGGAACAATCCTGATTTCAGTCGATTCAAACCGTCTTACCGTATCAAACAGTTCCTCTGAAGGAGCTCTGAACAAGCGCCTTCTGTTCAACCGTTTTTACCGTCCCTCCGAGAAAGTAAAAGGCAATGGGCTGGGGCTTTCCATAGCCAAAGCCATCTGCGACTATCACAACTGGAGGATTGATTATGAATATAAAGAAGGATTGCATGTATTCTGTGTTGATTTTGTATAGCATAGCCTCTGAAAGCTTGTAACCTCTAAGGGATATGATATGCAGTGTGGCAATGGTTGCATTACAGCACCCAATCTTCATTTTTCTGTCTCTCTGCGCAACCTATTTGTATAACACAAATGCTCCATATCAATCATATCCGTTTTATAACTGAATGTTAGGCAATGACAATAAAGGGGAATAATCAACTTTCCAGATATCCAGTTCAAAGAGATGTTCCTGCTTGTCCACATACAATGTTGCTATGACGGGAGTCATATCTTTATCCAGAAATTGGTATTCTGAAACTTGTCTACCGAACGCTCTTTCTGCTGAATAAATGGGAGGATACAATGTCAGACTTCCCATTCCCCCATCGTTCATATCCTCAACCATTAACTCATCTTGCCACCCGTTTGGCAGGTGCACATCACTTTGTCTTATCAAATACTCCAAAAGATGTATCTCTTTAACATTCGGTTTTCTCATCTATTTGGTCTCTCCACCACCATCGTGTGACACGCATAATCTCCTAATCGTTTTCCTTTCGGGTTACATAACAATACAAAACCTTCAATGAGGCCAATACGATAAATAGATTCCGAACATATACTATTTTATCTTAATAACAATGCCTTTTTTTATTATTGTCCGATTCTCTTTGAATAATTTATATAATTCCTTTTTATCAGAATAAGTGATAGTGTCATTATTATAACAAATTTCTAATATTATCTCTTTATTAAAATATCTTTTAAGGCTTTCAGCAGACCAATTATCACCAAAGCCTAGCATAATATACTTCTTACTTTTAGGAAAAACATAGAAATCTACAAGGCTATCCCCGCCATGATAATATCTAACATATACGTTCATATTTGTTTTATTATCAAATCGTATCCAAGCGGGTACATCACAAGCCAACAAAAAGAATAGACAAAACAAAAAAGGGATTATTCTTCTATACATATTCTAATATTTTTATTATCTTTTATGTCTCATTTCATACATATATTTATCCGCTTCATTTTCTAAAGTTCCAGGAGTTCTATATGTATTTGGAAAACCATATTTCAAATATTCATGTATTGTTCGCATGTAAAATTCTACCTAGCCCATTTTTCCCAAGTAGTCACGACAAATATAGTAAATTCTCCATTGACTACCTTCTTTTACGTAAACTATTGGGGAAGAATGGAAATTATAAAAACGGCTTCTACATGATTCTATTTCATGCGGAAGCCGTTATCTTTTCCGTTGGCGAATTATCACTTTATAAATTACAACCTATTCAACCACAAGTTTTATTATTTTCCTCCCTTTCCTGTTTTTCTGTAATAAAGAGACTAATTTCTCTCCTGTATATTGAATCGTATCTTTTTCAGATATTATACATATTATTGATTGAGTACTTGGAGAAAAGAAATCTGCAATTACTTTTTTATTCCATCCTCCCATACCAAAACAAATTCCATCTCTTTGAGATGAAGGTATCTTGAATTTAAGAGTATCCTTTTCAATATATGAATTATCTGGAACATCTACTATCCTATGACCTTTGTTACAATAATATGCAATAGAGATAGAATCATTCGTTTTATTCTCAAATAATAGGCTCTTAGGTGTATCACAGCTGTTTAGCAATAAAAACAACATTATAGCACATCCAACTTTATACATAATTTAATATTTGATTTTATTATACATATATTTATCAGCTTCATATTCTAGGGTTCCGGGAGTTTCATATGAACGAGTAAAGCCATACTTCAAATACTCATGTATTGTTCGCATGTAAAATTCTACCCAACCCATTTTTCCCAAGTAGTCACGACAAATATAGTAAATTCTCCATTCACCACCCTCTTTTACGTAAACTATTGGGGAAGAATAGACTTTGCGATTAAGACTAAGTAATACTCAAAATACTAATAATTACAAAACCCGTCATTGACATTCTAGACATCAATGATGGGCAACTAAAATTAACTTAGTATGAGATTTTCTTCAATCAAACAATTATTTTATATTTATATGTATCCTATATTTTGGCTTTGTTAAATGTTCCTTAAAGAATTGATATAAACTATCTTTATCTTGAAGAATAATTGTATCATTTGGAGTTTGTATCTCTAATCTAGTGATATATGATAATTCTCATGATAACAAGTATTCTCTTTATAAACTTCTCTCATACCTGCTCTTATATACATATTTTTCCCTAACGTTAACCCTAAACCATTCTTTATTAACGATGAAATACCCCCTGAACGATATAATCCCTCTGTTCCGTACGATTTATTTGTCTTATATGGAGAACTAAAATTGCATTTTTTACACCTTGCCTGAATAAGATTCTACAACAAATAATCTTATTGTAGGATATCGAGATGCAACCTGCTGTATCACAGTTTTAACATCTTCCCAATTGAGACCTCCTAATCCAGCACCTAACTTAGGTAATGCTATTGAATAAATCTTTGAAACAGATGCATGTTTAAACATTTTCGACAAAGATTCTTCTATAGCACCTAAATCTGCTTTAGTACGCCAATTTCTCTGAGTCGCTAAATTATAAATAAATCCGTGTTCGTAAGGGTAAATAAAAACATCCCCTAACATAAACCGCTTCTCTTTACATAATGATTTATATTTCTCATACATTTGCGGAAATCGATTTCTAAATTGTAAAGCAATTCCTCTCCCCATTGCACCAGCACAGTTACAACCATGCGCATAAGAGGTCACATTTTCTATTTCAAAAATATCCCCCTCGGAAATAAAGATTACATTATTCTCGTTATTCCAAACAGCATCAAATTCCTGTTTTGTGATATAAACTGGATCTTCTATATCCAACTCCGAGAATGTAACATCAGCCAAAGAATATTCACCTTGACAAGGATGTTTATCATCCAAACAAACTTTTCTCATTCCTTGAATCTCAATTTGTTCAATAATTATATCATCCTGAAAATGTAAATAAAACATTATGCCTTCTTCATTCCAAAATTTCTTTATGTATAAGTCTTCCATTAAAATTTTATTTTAAATATTGTAATTCCATGATTAGCAACTCTCCCATTTATATTAAAAGGTTCATTACTTGGCAACTATTATACATATGTTCATCAGCTTCATATTCTAAGGTTCCAGAAGTTTCATATGAACGAATAAAACCATATCTCAGATACTCATATACTGTTCGCATGTAAAATTCTACCCAGACTATTTTTCCAAGTAGTCATGACAAATATAGTAAATTTCCCATTCGCCATCCTCTTTTACGTAAACTATTGGGGAAGAATAGGCATTACCGTTGATATACAACAATATACATTGCCTATCTCAATAAAAAATATAGGGTCTACAAACAACTTAGCAGACCCTATATACAATTATAGGAAAATAATTTAATAGATTAGAGTATGCTTAAATATTTTTTTCCTTTTCGGTATCCAACAAATGCAGCTCTATTTGATTGATAATATTCTTTAGAATTTCTGTATCTACAGTTTCATGAAACATTAAATTATTTTGAGGACAAGATGTATCACTAACATCACATTCTAAAATAATATCTGATTTCTTCACTAGTTTAATAAAATAGAACTCCCCTAATGGATTAAATACACATTCATCTCGTCTATTTTCTAATAAAGCACTTATATCATCTCTAAATTGAAGTAACTCTTTTACATTGGCTTCGCTCCTCATTGAAAATGTGAAAACATTTCCCATATATTGAATATTAAAATAGAAATAATCCGAACTAAGTCCTTTTAGAAAATTACATAATTGAACTGATATTTTTCTCCTGTTATCATCAATTTGAATTGGACAATTTTCCAAAATGTCTTTATTTTCCAATATCTTATCTATATCTTTATTCAACTCAGGCAAAAATGTTTGGTCGAAATAGTCTTCTATCATTAGAAGGCCTTGTGTACCCTTTTCTCTAATGTAAAATCGTTGTATAATGTGTCCGGAATCCAAATTTTCCAATTCTATTTTCAATACATCATTCAAAGAAGTAAAAGATATCTTATCTTTTTTATGCAGATATAAAAGTGACAACTTTTTCTGTAAAGACATCAAATCCTCTATGTAAATAACATCCTGAGTATATGCTGAAAAGACAGAGACCTCTGCTGTTATAGTAAAATATAGAATATCTCTACGATTCATCTTTTTCAAAGCAAGAAAGCAACACTGTATTCTTGGCTTTCTGTCATGATTATAAAAATACAAATCATTCATATCATTTAATTATTTAAAATACGGAAATTTAAAATCTTTCTGAAATTTGCTCCACTCGTAAAAAGCTCTATGATATATAATTCCTTTATCTGTATTTATTCCAAGAGTATATATACCATTTACTCCATTTACACTTCCTGGAGCAACTATCATTGTGGAATTTCCAGATGTTCCATAAACCCAGCCTCCTTTCAATATTTGTTCATCAAAGCAATATGGATAATCATGATAAATATCTGTTTGTTGCAAAACCCTCGAATTATAACCATTAATCTTTGTCGGACGAAGAATCAATTCTTTTCCTTCCATCATAGGATTAACCTGATGTCCTTCATAAGTTGTTACGGAATAATTCCGAACATCATTATTAAAATTATTTCCATCTGGTACCACCTGTTTCGGCAAAGGGTCAGGTTCCACATTGGCTGGTCGCGGACGAATGTCCGGAACAGGTTGAGTGGGTTTACCCGTCCAAATATTTTCACCTTTAGTCCAGGATGCCGCACCACCCATGATGCCACCGGCTACAATGCCACCTACAGCGCCGCCTATTGCACCTTGAACACCATTGCTCAAAGCATCTCCTATGCCACCGCCTTCAACTAATGTATTACCCGTTCCTGTTGTAAAACCACTTGTTAAACCAACTGTTCCACCTACAATAGCCCCACCGACTATTCCAGAGATTCCTATGGAAGTTGCCACTGCCGGAGCTACCACTCCGCCTAACGCACCGGAGACACCACCAACAAAAGCATAGCCTAGTCCTGTGCCCCAGCCTCCTTCCTGTATTGCATCCCAATGTGTCACTACATTAACAGCCGCACCTATTAAAGCTCCTATAACAAGCCACCAAAACTCTCCATTCTCATCCACATAGCAAAGCGGATTGTTCAGACAATAGCTATACCGGTTCAGGTTTTGCAGATTATCGGGCATCTGAACGTAGGGGTCGGGAGAAAGGAATCTACCCAATACCGGGTCGTACAGACGGGCATTCATGTTTACCAAGCCAAAGAGCGACAGGTGTTCGTGACCCGTATAGCCTCTGCCAAGTTTTAGTGTCGGCTGGGAACTCTCACCATAGACTTCTTGGGTGGCGGGATTTCTCAATCGGCCCCACGCATCATAACTCAGCTCCTGCGCCAGACTTCCGTCGGCATTGGCCAAGTGGGTGATGCTTCCCAAGTAGTCACGACAAATATAGTAAATTTTCCATTGACCACCCTCTTTTACGTAAACTATTGGGGAAGAATAGGCATTACCGTCGATATACAACAGGGATTGCGTATCATCCGTCTCATACCGGTCACCTAAATAGTACTTCGTTTGAGACGTCGTTCCGTTCCGGGTGATGGTCATTTTCTTTCTGTCACCGCTTGCATCGTATAGGAAAGTCGCTACATTGCCATTCTCTGTTAACGTTTCAGGGCGCATCAACGAGTTGTATGTTATATCCTGTACCCGTTGTTGTATCAGGTTATCCTTTTCTATCCGGTCGCCACTCGCATTGTAAGCAAAGGTTTGGTTGATGCCTGTTGCGCCGGCTCCCGTTACTGCGTACGGTTTGCTAACATGGGTATAACTCAGGTTGCCGGCATCGCTCTTAGCTGTGATATTCCCATTATCGGCATACGTAACCGTTTTCGTACCATAACCGGTCAGACGGTTCAACCCATCGTACGTGAAGTTCTCCGTTAAGTTACGGGTGGCATCCGTACGGCTCAGTAGATTGCCGGTGTTCGCATCGAAATTGTACGTAAAGTGCTGCAAGTTACCTGCTTTGCGCAGAGTCGGCAAGCCGAATTCCGTGTAGCCGTAAGTACGGGCTAATACTCCGGTCATCGCCTGAGTGGGTTGACCCAACTCATTCTCGGCCGTCAGTTTCCATACGCTGGTATTACCTAACTTCACTTCATTTAAGCTTCCGTTTGCATACAGCAGGTTTTCTTCCCCTATACTGCCCTCTTTCGAAGAGCTATAAGATACCTTAGATATATTACCCTCCGCATACGTATAGCTTTTCTGCAACCAGACATTATCCACCGTTTCCTTTTCTGTACTCAGTCGGCCATAGGCATCATAAGTATACTCTTTCTTCGTACCGTTGGTAGAGATTTCACTCAGCAACTTTTTCGTCGTGTCATCATAGGTGTACGAGGTATTGAATTCGGGACGAGTTACTGAAACTACTCTTCCGTATGCGTCATAATTCGCTGTGGTAGTCAACCCTTTAGCGTCGGTTTGGCTCATGGTATAACTACCATCCGAATAATTCGTTTCGGAAGAGGTCTGAGTTCCGGCACTAGGGTCTACAATTTTCGTTTTCCGACCATAAACGTCATACTCAAAAGAAGTGACCACACCTCCCGGCGCTGTAATGCTTTTCAATTGTCCGTCCGCACGGTAAGCGTATACCGCTTCACCGGATGGGTCGGACACCTTTATCATTTGTCCGCTCGCGTCTTTTGTGCGGATGGTGGATATACCCTTCTCCGTAGTCGTGACACTGTTACCGGAATAACTGTAGGTCGTAACCTTACCCGAGGCTTCACTCAAACGGACGATGCGGTCGTGAGAATCATAACCGTATGTATTCCACTTTGTAGCGGTGCTTCCTGTAAACGGCATGGAGACCCGTTGTAAACGCCCATAGGTATCGTACTCCTTGTCGATATATTGCCAATCGCCATTAAAACGTTGGTTACCTGTGCGTACTTCACGTTTCAAAGCATCATAGCAAGTCATTTCATCCGGAGCCCCGGTAGCGGATTTGATTGTTCCATACAGGCCTTTGCCCGGATTCCATATATAAGATACGCTTTGTGTAGTACCGTCCGGCGCAATGGTCATCGTATTCCGTCCCGATGCGTCGTAAGCGTATGTGGTCTGTTTGCCCAAGTAATTGGTAGCACTGGCAGGTTTACCCCACTTGTTATAGGTGTTGTAAGTAGTAGTGCGCCCCAAAGCATCAGTTACGGTAGACAAATAGCGTCCGTTTGCATCGTAGGTATAGGTGTCACCTAAGAAATTCGTACTGTTATAAGAGGTCTGTTTCTTTGTCAGCACATTGCCGTAAGCGTTATACGTATAATGGCTCTCACCGATTTTCAGAGAATCGCCACTTGCCATATCCATATAAGCAATCTGTTTCAGCGGGAGACCGGTATGTGCCTGATAAGTAATCCATTTCCGGCTTTGGCTACGGTCATTTCCACGTATGGTTCCTTTCATCTGCATTATCGGTAAGCCAATAAGATAATGTCCGGCTGTGGTTTGGTTGGAGAAAAGCTGCATATTTCCTTCTACATAGTTCTCACTCGAAGTCTGGTCAAAGTAACTGGTTACTTCCAAACCACAATTTCCAAACTCATCATACCCATCATATGTTGTAAGGGCATCCACTCCGGTTAATTTGTTTTCGGAAGCTTTACTCATAAGGTTCGCCGTCAGCTTTTTATTGGAAGCAACGCTTACATTATATGTATAGGTTTCTTTGGCTTCATCCGATTCTACACTTACCGGTATACCGTATTGCAACGGGTTGTACGTACGAACCAAGGTCTCCGCATAACGGAGCCAGTCTTCCGTATGAATCTTCCGGAATCCCCGGAATCCTAACCCCTGCCGGTGCATTACCGCCTCTTCATACTGATAGGCCAAGTCGGACACTCGTACATTATCCGCATACACCTTCTGCCGCGCCAGTGCCCAAAACGGACCTATATAATCGTTATACGGATAACTCATACTCGTCCCCTTTTTATAAAAATACTCAGAGACTGCAGGGTCTTCTTCGTTCAGACGCATGTAGTAGTTCTGTTGCACAACTCCCAAACTATTAACCATACCAGTAAGAAAACGTTGTTTGCTCTCATTTTTGGTATAATTAATCCGATAGAGTTTGTCATTTTTTATCCCTAATAAAACATTATAGTAATTCGGGATAGCAATATCCGAAGGTACTATCTGTAATTCATTTCCTGCAAATGGCATATAACCATATTTGCTAAACGCACCCTCTTTTGATAAATAATAGCCAAGAGAAGTTGTGTAAGATTCCCATTTGTTATATCCTATGATAAGGTCTGCCGTACCATCGGAATCGATATCCTGCAGGTAGAAGTTCTTGGAGAATTCGTAGGTGCAGACAGAACCGGTCTCTTTCTTGGTAAATCCCGTCCCGTTACCATAATAAACGGTCCAGACTCTTCCATTATTGAAAAACTCCGTCTCTGTGATCCAGAACAGCTCGCCATGTTTCGGGCATGCGCCGTTCTCCAACCCCTCACCACATTGGATACATGAGTTGCTGTGACCTACATATTTATGACATTGTGGGCAATATTCGTACGGATACAAGGCGAAACAGTCAAAGCAGGTCTCATACGCCCCGGCGTGCACTTCGCGAGATACCTCCCTGTAATAGCTCAACTCCGGAGAGATGACTACATCGCACTTTCCATCTCCATTGACATCGCCCACCAAAAATTTCCTAAGGGAAAGGAGTTTCCGGTTGATTTCCGATATGGTAAAAAGCTTGGTAAGCGTAGCGTCAGCTGAAAAAGCATACACATCCATACCATTCTGATGAATATGGCAGATTTCCGTCTTCCCATCTCCATTCACGTCCGCCGCAAACAATTCATCATATTTGTCATAGTTAAACGGCTTCCCCGTATATCGGGTAATACCATTGTACGCATCAAACAAATAAGCGGAGGAATGAACATTCGCCTTATCCAATGGTTTGTCTATAGTGATGGCAAACAGCTGTGCCTTACCGTTACCCAAAAAGTCTCCGGTCAGGAAACGTTTCGGCCAGATACTGCCACCGGTAAAGGCTGTACTGTTATAAGTAAAGGTTTTCCCGTTTACTTTTTGCAAATAATAGGTTGTATTAGATGAATAAAAATCAACAGTCAATGTTTCCGTATTGCCGGAAGCTGTGTTATTTATCTTTATAATATCATCTCCAATTATACCGTCAACATCAGCAGCCAATAAAGTCTGGAAACCGGGTCCTGCAGGAATTGGATAGTCAACGAGATTAGAATCAGTCTCCATTAAGCTTTTTATAACCAACAAAGGCTGGTCGGCTCTAAAAGCAGAATAATAGTACTTGCCGTTTGTGGACAATGCAGTAGGGTTAGTTGCCGGATAAATAATTAAGGCGTCTTCATCCAAACTCGCATTCAGTTTGCATTTAAAAGTAACAACATCCTCGCCACTGAATCCAGAAGGGAGTTGCACAATGTCATATACTACGTTTCCTTCCGTATTATCCGCATACCCGTAATAGAATTGCAACGGATTCAAGTTGTCGCATCCGATGTTTTTCAATAACGATACACCACCGCCCGTTTCATACGTAAACGCATATGTATGTAAGAGTTCGCTTCCGTTCTTGCACTCTATCTTATTCAGCAGGCGAGAGGTTTTTATTTCTTTACCGCCTTCATAACCAAATGTAACATCCGGACGGCTGGCATAGGTAAACACCACTTCCGCCAAATGGGTAGGAGATGAAGTATGCGCACCGTAGGAAATCTTTGTAACGTAATACCGGTTGTCTACCTGCTCATAGGTAAAATCCATATAGTTACCCAGCGCGTCGGTCAGACGGGTGATAGGGAAAGCCAGCTGCTTTACCGTTCCGGTGGGAAAGCCGTATGTTCCTACCATGCCGTTGGGGTATTCTACGGTAAAGCTACGGTAATCTCCGTTATAGACGTTTCCCGTTATCCGCATATTTCCCCGTTCCGGTTCAAACTGGTTGGCTACCCCGGTAGGCAACAAGCGCATGCCGTCCAACATCAGGGCGTCGCCCGTAGAAAGCGATACGGGAGCTACCGTACTGTTATAGTAAAGGTTTTTAGACACTTTACTGATGGCAGAGAGCCCGCCAATACTCCATCCGTAGCCTAAGGCATCGTTACCGCTTTGACTGTTATAGGTAATGCTCAACTCCGGTTTCAGATTTCCCCGTCCGGGCGCTACTTCGATAGGAACGCTATAGGTAACGCCGCCGGTAGGGGTCGTACCCGATTGATAAGGAATCTCTCCTACATCCTTCGTGGTGTCCACTTGCACGGAGGTAGGGATATGGGAATGACTGGCGTCTGCTGCCGAAAATGCGGTTTGCGCAGCAGAAGACAACCAGGGAGCTGCTCCTTCGGAAAGAGGAACATCCCATGCGCCGGAGGCGGAGGAAAGCATCCGGGTATGGGGAGTTACCTCATCGGTGGCCAAAACACCGGAATGGTTTTTCCTGCATTCTCCCAAAGAGCACCCGTCAGCCGAATGATGGGAACAACATTTATTTAAGGCGGCGTCTGCCGACACATCACGAACGATACGCTCTTTTTGCATGGCATATCGTATATAAGGGACGTATGCCTGGGCATCTCCATAGAAGAGACACAACAGCAGAAGCATAGCTATCCATTTGTTTCGTTTTTCTTGAATTCTTTTATGTTTCATATAATCTATCTTTTTTAGAATGAATAAATTAACTATTGGAAATGCAGCGTACAGGCATGCGAAGGGCAAGGACATGATTCCACCGCCGCTTCGTCATGCCTGACTGTCTGCCATAAAATTTGGTTTGATTTTTACTTCGTTGGCTCCGCTTTCAAGTATGAGCCTTTACTTTTTTATGCTGAAGCTTATTTAATGGAAAGTTGAAAATTGAAAATGTTCTTTAATGGAAAGTTGAAAATAAAAGAAGTGAAAAGTGAGTAATTAAAGAATACGATTCATAGTTTTCCCACTTTCAATTTTCAACTTTCCATTTTCCATTAAAGAAAGCTCTCCACTTAATTAATCATCGTCTACATGCAGGAACTGATGCCCAGTGCACCGGCCACAGTGGTGGCTACCGCGATGATTACTTTGATAATGATACCCCAAAGACTTTTCTTTTTTTCTTCCATAATTCTTCTCTTTTTTTAAAAAGTACGGACATAGCGGGGGCTATCGCGAATCGCACTCCGACTCGTCCGTACACACATTTTTTGTTTCTTGATTGTTATTCTCTTTAAACTGGAGGGGAACACAGGAGTCCCCCTCCGTTACTTTCTTACGGTCATTGCAGGGAGGGTTAGATACCTTCAATGCCACCGCCACCTTCGCCGCCCGGATTCTCGTTTCCGCCGCCCGGGTTCTCTTCTTCGCCCGCAGCAGTGCCGGTGGCACGGTCGTAACGCTTGAACTTGGTACCCGTTACCAACGAGCGGGTGGCTCTCGTCCGGTCGGAATTCAACGTGGACGCAGGCAGGAAACGGACATGCAACGTGGCCTGCGAGGCCGACACATCGTCGGAGGTAGCCACTCCTTTGCCCTTCGCTTTCATGGTGATGCGGAAATTTCCCAGTCCGTCGAGCGTCACGGTTTCGGAGGCTTGCAGATGCTGCGTCATCACTGTCACCAGGTTATCGATGGCATTTTTCACGTCTCCGGGGCTAAGCGAGGAGTATTGGGCTATCTCTTCAGAGATTTTTGCGGTATTTACACTTCCCACTCTCACTACGCGGGGATAATAGAGCTTCTTGCCCTCTTTGTTTTTCAAATTGCTTTGATATGCTTCATATAATACGGTCATAATTGTAAATTTTAATGGTTTCTTACGGTTCTAATCTTTGTTTATTTGTTACTTACTTTCGAACGGTTTTTCCGGCCGGAAAGAGGCTTTTCAGCCTCCAGTTCGTTCTTTTTATTTGTCCTCGACGCCCAAATCGCTTTTTATTCTAAACTTATCTTTTATGCCGGCGTAAAAAAAGACTTGCATATTATTACTCTACGATTTGTTTCTTAAACACATTGCAAAGATAAGGGGTACAAATGAACCCTGCAAATTATTTCTCCATTTCGCGTTCCACATTTCAAAGCTCCTATTATACACTATAAATCAATCAATTAGAGACTATTTTAACGAATATGCGAATTTCAAAGCAAGGCTATCCATCTGAGCAACAGGGAGTAAACGATTTGAATTTATATTATATAAAAAACAAAGCTCGATTTACGTTACATAGCCTGAATCATTCATACCCGGGAGTTATAGAAGCTAAAGTTGATAGTTTATACGCTGACAATACGGGTGCGGCTCTGACTCCTTTACTCCTAACGAAGTGATAACTTCTTTAACTCCCGCTATAAATTAGGCAGGATAGAGTCGTTCAAAAGAGGCTGAGCAGATAACGTCCGGGCAACTTAATCTTCCCGTTACAACTACTAAGCGTATAAAGTCCTTTCCACACCGGATGACCGATAACCCCAAAATTGCTTTTACGAATGATGGCATATTGCTCATCGGGCGGTATAGAATAAAGACGCAGACTCTCCAACAAACCGGAATAGTTCCGTTTTGCCCCGTCGGAAGGGGGTGTCAAGCAACGGATTTCCTCCATCGTCCACACTTTACGGGAGCGTTTCTTTTCCGTTTGAACGAAAGAAGTGGCCCTTTCAATCCCAGTATCCTGCCGGAGATTCAACCGGGAATCTCGCAGAGTATTCGGACCGGAGTTGGAGCCGGGACTCGAATGGAATTTCTCGGCACCATCGGTAAACGTATCGGCTGCCTGCACTACTATAGCAGCTGTATCCGCCTTATTTCCGCACATTGGAGAGATGGCTGATACAGCATGCTTTAAAGAACTATTTTCAACGGAAGACTCTTCCGAGTGTTCCAAAGGAGGGGATGCAACATCCAACGAAACCCGCCCCTGAGCACTGCTCGTCCACTCCGGAGGTTGGGCTGTTTTGTTATCCGCCATCGATTTCAAAGAATTCTCCTCCTCCCTCATTTCCTCAAAGTCCTCTCCCCGGAGAGGGGGAGGATTTAGGAGGAGGTTATCTTCTGTATTCTTCTCTTTTGTTTTGTTTTCTTTCCTTTCCTTTTCTTTTCTTTGGGGGATTAATGTTGCATTTTGGGGCTTAAATGTTACATTTTTGAGCTCCGTTTCAACATCTTCCACGGTCTTTTTTTCTGCGGACAGTGCTGTTCTCTTTATCTTTCCGGTTGCTGATTTATCGCTATCCTCCTCATTTTCAACGGAGAGCAGACGCAGTTCATCTCTAATAATTCCTTTCTTGGAACGCTTCTTTATAAAAAGGTACTGTTCTTGAATATCAACAGAGGTAAGAATGGCAAACCGAGCGTAAATATCCGCGTCGAAGAGTCCGCCGGATACGGCAGCCTCCACCACACGCTTCACATCCTCCGCGGTAGAATTGTAGAAGTTGGCAGCAATATCGCCGTAGCAAGCATCGTCCACTTCCAGATAATATCCTTCCCCTTCGTAAAGAAAGGAATACACAGCCAGCAGAATACAGAGGGCACGGTCGCCTTCCTGTTTCATCAAACGCCGCACCACACGCTCTTGCATAAAGTGCGTGTTCATAGGGAAATAGTCTAATCCCTTCTTACTTATTCGTGCCATGATTCTTCATCGGTTAAAGGGTTCAACGTCGAGGTTTTAGTCTCTGAAGGCAGTTTGCACGGAGCCTCGGGGTTCCGGGTTTTTGAACATAAAGCGCCGGAAGATGAAGCTTCAGGACATGAAGTTTCCGCATGCAAGGCTTCGGAGCCCGGAGTTTCGAAGCACGAAGTTTCCGCATGCAAAGTTTCGGAGCCTGGAGTTTCGAAGCACGAAGTTTCCGCATGCAAAGCTTCAGAGCCTGGAGTCTTGAAGCATGAAGTTTCCGCATGCAAGGCTTCAGAGTCTGGAGTTTCGAAGCACAAAGTTTCAGAAGGCAAAGTTCCTGTGCGGGAAGTCTCTGTACGTAAAGCTTCGGAACGGGAAGATTGCTCCTCCTCTTTATCTATCTCATGGTTAACGCGGAGGTCTTCAGCCTCTGCTTCTTTGGCGCGCTTGCGTTGTTTGCTTGCAAACACCACCCCACGGGCATGGAGAATCATTCCCATACGCAGGGTGGCATCAGCCTCCTCGGTAATCAATGGGGTGGTATGCCGAATGGTTTGTTCCAAGCGGAGCATATACCTCTGTTCACGTTGGCGAAGGGCGGCAGCACGGCGACAGGCCTTGCAATAGCTGTCGGGGCGCAATGAAGCGCCCCTCACATAGAAGTCCTCCAAAGGAAGATTTTTTCCACAGCAACGGCAAACTTTCCGCTCAACACCTTCGTTACGACGGGATACACGCTTTGCCTTGCAGGCTAAATTTCCGCTTCGCACGGGCTTTTCCGCACGAGCCGATTGCTTGGCAGGCGTCGATTTCCCGGTACGTACAGATTTCTTGGCACACGTCGGCTTCCCGGTATATGCCGAAGCCTCAGCACAAGGCGATATCCTGCTTCGCACGGGCTTTTCCGCACGAGCGGGTTGTCCTGTACCCGCTGCCTTTTTGCCGCTCAACGACGGTTTTCCGCCATTGCCCAAGGCATGGCCCATCCTCTTTCCAGACTCGCCCTCAGCGTTACGTTGTTCTGCTAATTCATTCGTTTTCACTCTCTTACGGTCATTGTCATTTTTTGTTTTCATACGGTTTTTATTTATGTGGAGGGACACGTCCCCCCGGTTAATTCATTCCTCTATATTATAATTCTCTATTGGAGAATTCTTCGGTATGGTATTTTACTGCTTCCACGTTGATAGTTACACGTCGCGAGGTTGCGCTATCAACGTCGTGAGGTTGCGCTATCAACGTTGCGAGGTTGCGCTATCAACGTTGCGAGGTGTTACTATCAACCTCATGAGTTCGCACTATCAACCTCATCACCCTGATATATTGTACCATAGCGTTTAAAAAGACATACATCAAAGCATCACATCGAATTCTATTTTAAACTTTATCACCTATCCGAAGTCTCAAACGGACTTGTTTTTTATCCTAATTCCGTGTAAATCATCCGCTTTTTAGTATTATTCTCCTAAAAAAACAGCGTCTTGCTTTTTTTTCTGCTAAGAACGATGATAAATCCAATTTTTATGCTTATTTTTGAATCGCGTTTCTAAACTACATGCAAATGTAGTTTTAAATGCGTATACCAAACAAGTATTTTACGATATAAATTTCAATTCATAATGGAAAACATTGTTAATGTAAAAGAAATTCTTGAAAGAATCAAGGAACTGAAGGGCTTCCGCACACAAGTAGAAGTAGCCAAATTTCTAGAAGTAACAAAAGGGACCATTTCGAACTGGCTCATACGAAACAGCTCCGACTTCCCCCTTCTTATAAGTAAGCTGCCGGAAGTGAACCTAAACTGGCTGTTAACGGGGAAAGGTACTCCCTACCACAAAAGCAACTATTGCGACAGTAACCTGGTGAGCGGAGAAGTGCAAATATTGCACAACCCCAAAAGCGTTGAATGCCTGGACGACCGTAGTGTGACACTCTACGATGTGGCAGCGGCGGCCAACCTGAAAACGCTCTTTGCCAACAAAAACCAATATGCTTTAGGACAGATTGTGATTCCAAACATTCCGACGTGCGACGGAGCTATCCATGTGAGCGGAGACAGTATGTATCCTATACTGAAATCGGGCGACATCATCGGTTACAAAGAAATATTCAATTTCAACCACGTGATTTACGGAGAAATGTATATTGTAGCTTTCGATTTGGACGGCGATGAGTACTTATCTGTAAAATACGTCAACAGTTCAGAAAAGAAAAATCACATTAAGTTGGTAAGCTTCAACCAGTATCACGACCCGATGGATATTCCGATAGAACACATCAGCAACATGGCTATCGTCAAATTCATGATTCGGAAGAACATGATGATGTAAAGGAGAGGAAGGAAAGCAAAAGAGAGAAAGAAAACATAGCAGGTAAAGCTTAAAAGAAGAAAAAGAAAAGAAATGGGAAATGGAGAATCCCCATAGCTGGCACAGTCTTCCATTTTGAATAACCAGAAAAGGCGCTGTCCCCAATTTTGTGTGGCACTGTCCATAATTTTGTGTAAATAGAAAACTACAGGATTCAAGCATAAAGCTTTTAATTATGCGACTATCCATGTAAACGGTTATTCATTTGCCATTAAATAAAACTTTCAACCGGATAAACTTTCAAGTTTCCATTAAAGAGCTCTCAACTGAATAAAGTTCCTCGTCTTCATTTTCAATTTTCAACTTTCAACTTTCCATTAAATAAAACTCTCAACTTAATAAGTTCTTCGTCTTCATTTTCAACTTTCAACTTTCAATTTTCAATTAAATAAAACTCTCAACTTAATAAGTTCTTCGTCTTCATTTTCAATTTTCAACTTTCAATTTTCCATTAAATAAAACTCTCCACTTATTAAGCTCTTCGTCTTCATTTTCAACTTTCAACTTTCAATTTTCCATTAAATAAAGTCCTCAAATACAGACAAAACCATAATACCCCACTACATGGATACCACTTTCCGGAACAACGGTACGGATGAAATCGAGTTCCCGCATAGGAAACATCAGCACGACTCCGCGTAACGTTCCCGAAACGAGGTTTTCCTTCGTCACAATGCAGACATCTTTTTGCAAGAAAACATCCATATTCTCCGCACGATGAATCTCATAAGCACAGTAAGCGGAAACAGGAGACTGAGATTCTTTTGCTACCTCTACGGCTTCGCGGCACAATGCAGCATATCCCCATTGACGATTCAATTTCGGCAAAGCAAATCCGGCTACAAAGAGAGCGCAGAACAATCCGAACGCCAAGGTATTGATGGATTTATCCAAAGCCTTCCAATCATACAAATCGCGGAGCGACTGAATGCCCGCCATCGTTAACACACCGGCGGCGGCATAGAGAATACCCTGATTCAGAAAATGCGTATGTTCCTGTCCGCTCAGCCAGAGAAGGGCCGGCACCGAAAGACAGAAAGCCAAAGCCGGCAGCGCCACAGACAAAGCCAGCCAGTGATTCCATTTGAAACGGGAAAGTTGCATGACGGCGAGATAAACAAAGAAAGGATAGGCCGGAAGCAGATACACCTCTATCTTAGAACTGATGCACGACAACAGCACAAAGGTGGTGAGGAGCACCGTGAGAAAGAATTTCTGCAATTCCGAATGGAACTGCTTTTTATAAAGAGCCACCACTATGACCCCTATAATCAGCAACGGCCAAGGTAACATGGCGTACCACATGGTAACCGCATAATAATAAAACGCCTCTTTATGATGGAACGCATTCACAGCCCTGTCTACAGTTTGATGCACAAACAGATTGTTCAGATAACCGGCGCCTCCCTCCATATACACACAACCTATCCACAACGCACAGCCTCCCAAGAGAATGCCCCACGTCTTCCAGCCCCAATACTGTCCGAAAGAGCGGACCCGCTTGGTCAACAACAAAAAGATGAATGTACTCAACAGAGGCACCAACAGGGCTACAGCTCCCTTACTCAGTATCCCCAAAAAGAGATATACCGGGAAAAGCACGGTGTTCCGCCGTTGGTTCCCCTCTTTCTTCAACATCCGGTAAAAAGTATACAGGGACAAGATGATGAACATGCACATCAACATATCCGGACGCAGGAAAAGAGCGACCCCCAGAAACAATCCACACGAAAACATCATCCATGTAGCCGTAAGCTGATAGTCCTTATAAATCTCCGGCCCTGCCCAACGGTTCATCGTGCGCACTATCACCCAAGCCGGAAGCAGCGAGAACAGACCGAGCAACCACATGGCATGCTTGCCAAGCACACCTTTCGCCAACATCACCAGCCAGAAGTAAAGAGGCGGTTTATCGGCATACGGAATCCCCTGATTGGTAAAGGCAAAAAAAGTTCCATTCCGCAAAGCCTCATCGGCAATGCTCAGGTAACGCAACTCGTTCCCCGGAGTATAGTCGCGGAGCAACAACACCGGCAACAGCGCCAGCAATATAAACAAGTATACAAAATTATTCTTCATCACACCTTAATCTATTTACACAAGCATACAACATTCAAAACATAAAAAAGGATGACACTCCATTGCTTTTCAGAAAAGCGGTAGACAGAGACTACCCTCCTACGGAACCAAATTATTGGCCGTCACCCGATAATGAATGTAACGTCGCTTCATCCAACGGAAAATGAGGCAGTTTACCAGAAGCGAGTCGTTCTCTTCACTCCACAAAGTGCGCGGCGTCAGAGCCTCCCCCGTCTGCGAGAGACAATGTACCGGTACCTGCTTTACTTTCCCTCCCTGCAAAAGAACCATCGCCGGAAGAAAATGAGACATGCCTATAAAAAAAGGAATACGCTTGGCATAATCCGTATGCAACACCTTCAACGGACAGCCCGCATCCAGAATTCCATCATGCGTAACCAGCCGGCGAAACCCATCGGCCACGTTCAAGTGGAAACGATGAAAAAAAGAATCTTTCTTATTTATGCGGACTCCCATCACCAGTTCGAACTGTAAGGCAGAGGGCAACAGTAAATTAAAGTCGTCGGGAATGGTCTGCATTTCAGAGTCCATATAGCCCAAGAAAGGCGATTCCGTTGCATCAATTCCTGCTTTAACCGCCGCACTAAGCACCGCTCCCTTTTCTAAGGAAAGGTAAAAGAAATCGGGATGACGGGCACAAATGCCTTGCACACAGCGCAAACTGTTTTCATTAGAACCATCGTCAACAAACAGGATACAAGCCGGAAACAGAGACTTGGCTAAAAATCGCTCTATTTTTTGTTCCAACACATAAAGCGTCTCCTCTTCCTTGTGTACCGGAATCACTATTGTTAATTGATAATCAGCTGTCTTATTCATACAAGAAGTATTGATTCGGGTGCAAAAGTAAAAGGCAATTTTGTAATCTTTTTGAAGAAGAGCTGACAGAACGGAGATTTTAGAATGAAAGAGAGAACTGAAAGCCTTCTCCATACCGTAGTAAAAAAACGGTAAAATGGGTATCAACACCCGTAATTCAGATACAAGTACTTTTTCCGGCACTCCTTAACTTTGCAAACAGAATAAGAAAAAGCGAACGATTATGAAACGATTCCTCTTTTTGTTGGCAACAGTTATCGGACTCGTACCAACCTCTATCCAAACAATAAATGCACAAAGTATGGAAAAAGAATTACCTAAACAAACCAGCGCATTCCCCGTAGGCGACCAACTACCGGAAATGTTCTCGCAGTACTTCATCGGGCAGGCTTACCTGGCTCCGCTAACCCAAAACAAGGCCTTGAACTGCCCCATCTCTAACGTAACCTTCGAACCGGGTTGCCGCAACAACTGGCACAGCCACACCGGAGGGCAGATTCTGGTAGCGGTAGGAGGCAAGGGATATTACCAGGCTCGGGGCGAGAAAGCCCGCATCCTGTTACCGGGCGATGTGGTAGAGATTCCGGCTAACGTGGAACATTGGCACGGCGCCGCTCCGGACAGTTGGTTCTCACATCTGGCCATCGAATGTAATCCGCAGACCAACCAAAACACCTGGCTCGAAGCGGTAGACGACAAACAATATGCCGAAGCCACCGCAGACAGCGTTGTATCTCATTTATCCGATACGGCACGCCACCATTACGAGCAGCTATTCGCTTACAATCAAGCAAATACACACGTTACGAAAGCTGTAAATCCACATTCCACAGCTACAGCTTCGGAAAGCGCCGGCTCTGCCAATGCGCAAAACGCAACCATCGTCCCGAAAGATATTTGCTCCACCGACCCGGAGTTAGCGGAAGTCTTCTACAACTTCGCACTCGACGAAGTGCTGCAATACGGCCGGATGGACATGAAGACCCGTATGATGATTACATTGGCTTCCCACATCGCCACCCAAGCCCAAGCCGAATACCGCATGATATTGGAAGGAGCGCTTCGGACGGGAGTCACACCCGTGGAGATAAAAGAGATTCTTTACCATGCAGTACCCTATGCCGGCATGGCCAAAGTAGCCGATTTCATCGGGATAACCAACGAAATGCTTCAACAACGCGGCCTGTCCCGGCCTCTGGAAAAACAATCCGTCACTACTCCCGAAACACGTTTTGAGAAAGGGCTGGCTCTACAGAAATCCATCTTCGGAGAACGGATAGAAAAGTCACACACATCGGCTCCGGAGAATCAGAAACATATCCAGCATTACCTCTCGGCCAACTGTTTCGGCGATTATCAAACCCGTCCCTGTCTGGACGCTAAGATGCGGGAACTGCTCACCTTCTCCATACTTATCTCGCTGGGCGGTTGCGAATCGCAAGTAAAAGGGCACATCCAAGGCAACGTAAAAGTAGGAAACAACAAAGACACCTTATTGACAGCTGTCACACAACTTCTGCCTTACATTGGCTATCCTCGTTCGCTCAATGCCATTGCTTGCCTCAACGAAGTGATTCCCGAATAAGCAAGACATACACCTCTATGCCAACGTGAAGTGCACCCCAAAAGTTAGACACAAAACTTTTGGGGTGCACTTCAACGAAGAGAGGGCTTTTATATTTCATTATCTTTCTTTTATTCATTACTTTCGGCGGTTTTAGCTAAATTTGCCGGTAAATTCAAAGATTGAACATGATAAAAGCCCTATTCTTCGACATAGACGGAACACTTGTCAGTTTCCATACACACGAGATTCCGGCCTCCGCCATAGAAGGCATACGCCTCGCCAAAGCAAAAGGCATCAAGATATTTATCTCTACCGGACGTCCCAAGTCCATCATCAACAACCTGCATGCATTGGAAGATGCCGGACTGATTGACGGTTACATCACCATGAACGGAGCATACTGTTTTACAGGAGATACGGTCATTTCCAAATCGCCTATCCCGGACACCGACGTCCGCCACATGGCCCGCCTTTGCGAAGAGCATCGTTTCCCCTGCATCTTTGTCTCCGAGCACCAGCTGCACGTATGCCATCCGGATAAAATGGTAGAGGAAATCTTCCACCAGCACTTAAATGTAGCCACAGAGGCCATGCCATACGCGCAAACATCGGAAGTAGTCCGGTGGGACATCTTTCAAATGACCCCTTTCCTCACGGTAGACGAAGAGCAGCAATACAGCTCCCTGTTTCCCCATTGCGAGTCGAACCGTTGGTATCCGGCCTTTACCGACCTGACCAAAGCGGGCACCACAAAGCAAAAGGGAGTAGACGACATCTGCCGTTATTTCCACATCGGAATAGAGGAATGCATGAGTTTCGGCGACGGTGGGAACGATGTAAGCATGCTCCGCCATACGGGCATTGGTGTAGCCATGGGCAACGCCACCGAACCGACCAAACAAGCCGCCAACTACATCACCTCTTCCGTAGACGACAACGGGATATGGAACGCCTTGAAGCATTTCAAAATCATTTAATAAGGAAGCTTCTTTAATTGAAAATTGAAAGTTGAAAATTGAAAGTGAAGAACTTATTAAGTGGAGAGTGGAGAGTTTTAATTAATGGAATTCACTTCTTTCATTTTCAATTAAAGGAGTTTCCTATAAAGAAACACATAGAACTACACTTTGAACAGGTATCCACTTTCAATTTTCAACTTCCAATTTTCAATTAAAGAACATTTTCCATTAAAGAACTCTCCACTTAACAACCTTTCCATAAAGAAGCACATAAAACTACCCTTTGAACAGGTATCCACTTTCAATTTTCAACTTTCAATTTTCAATTAAAGAACACTTTCAATTAAAGGAGACTGAGACCGAGTTAATTAATGCAAAATCAGAACACCCCGCTTTAACTTCATCCGTTTAGAAGGTTCTAACCAATAAACATGCGAAGAATTAATGATAGATGAAAATAAAATCCGTGAAGCATACGCTTCGAATCCGGAACAGGGCTTTAAATTGTTGATGGAACATTTCCAACGGCCCATCTATGGATACATCCGAAGATTAGTTGTGTCGCACGAAGATGCCGAAGATATTCTTCAAGAGGTTTTTATCCGAATCTTTCGTCACATGGAACAGTTTAAAGCAGAAAGTTCTTTAAGCACGTGGATTTACCGGATTGCAACCAACGAGAGCCTTCGCCTCTTAAACTCCCGAAAGGAAAAAGCGGTGGCAACCGAAGAGGTTCAGGAAGAACTCATGAACAAATTGATGGCATCCGATTATGTAGATTACGAAAACGAAATGGCGGTAAAGTTTCAGCAGGCCATCCTGACGCTGCCCGAAAAGCAACGCATTGTGTTCAACCTGCATTATTACGACGAACTGGAATACGATGCCATCAGCCGGATAACCGGCACGAAACCGGAAACGGCAAAAGTGAATTATCACTATGCTAAAGAGAAAATAAAAGAGTATATGATTAACAATTAGAGATATGATGGAAAAAGATTTCAACTTTGAAGACATAGGAAAGCAAACTCCCTACCGCACACCTGAAGATTTCTTCGACAAGATGCAGGAACGGATAATGGAGCAAACGCTGAAGAAGAAAGACAAGAAGCCGTTCCGCCTGAAACTCGTCCTGACGACCGTTCTCAGTGCCGCAGCCCTTTTGGCAGGTGTCTTGTTCCTGGCTTCACCCCCATCGGACACCAACGAGCTGTCCTCCAATTCGTTCATCGTATCCACCCACCTAAGCACCTCTTATTCGGAGGCCATGGACCAGTACGTAGAGGATATGTCCGACGAAGAACTGGCCGAATGGATTGAATTCTCAGAAAACGATGTATTTATGAATCTCAATTAAAATAACTAAAACCAAAACAAGTTATGAAGACAAGAAAGATTTTTATGGTATGTATAGCCCTCCTGATGGGCAGCCAAGTAGCGCTCTTCGCACAAGAAGCCAAAAAACCGGAAAGAAAACGCCCTACTCAAGAGCAGATACAGCAAATGCAATGTAACCAGATTATTAAAGCATTGACTTTGGACGATGCCACTGCCGCTAAATTTACGCCTGTATACACCAAATACATGGAAGAGATGCGCGCAGTCCGCAGAATGGGACAACCGGAAAAAGCCGATAAAAAAGTGGAAGGCAACCGCCCTGCTCCCAAACCCATGCCAACCGATGCCGAAGTAGAAGCATCCATCAAGGCACGTTTCGCACAAAGCCGTAAGATGCTGGATATCCGCGAGAAATATTACAATGAGTTCCGTAAATTCCTTTCTCCGAAACAAATACAGAAAATGTATAACATGGAGAAAAACAACGGAGAGAAATTCCGCAAAGAGATGAACAAAAGACAAGGCATGAGGGCACACGCTAGTAAAAGACATACTGCTCCCGTTGCCCCAAGAACAAATAAAAAGTAAAAAACACTGTTGCCATACAGTTAAAAATAAGTTTAGATAATGCTTTTTCACTGACCGGAACCCTCTTATTCGCTACACAGAGAAAAGTTTATATCACAGATAAACAATTAGTTGTAAAAACAAGAACCATTTTTCAACTACATGGTAACAGAACCAAAGAAAAACAGAATGTAAAGGTTTATTAGAGCTTGTAGCAACAAAAAGGCGTAAGAGGTGTAACAGATTGCAATAACTCTATATCGGGAACCGTTTCTTCTATCCATAAAAGAAGAAGCGGTTCTTTCTTATAAAACAGTTCTCTCTATTTTTATTCCTGTATTTATATGGGAGCACTTTACAATCCAACGCTTCATACATTCGTTTAAACGGTTTTTTCGCTACAGGCCTCTGCGCCAGCATCTGTTTATATCCCCACACAAGAAAACAAACAATTCCTTTGGAATCATTTATCTTCAAATTTAATAAAACTTGTCATAAAGCACCTCCGTTTACCCTTTTTCATCCTCCCCGACAAGCCACAGTCCATAGCCAAAACCCCTCACTCAAACCATCCGGATACACAACCGGTCACTTCTACAACAAACCTATTCCTGCCTATAAAAACACTTTATTTCCATTTTACCCTTCCTAAAGGAAACTAAAACAACTTTTTAACCGCTTTACTCGCTGATAAATAAAGCGGAATGATTATCTTTGCACATTCATTTGTAACGAATCATACCCAATGTCAATAATAATAAAACGAGTTTCGACAAAACAAGAATTAAAGAAGTTCATACGCTTCAACTATTTTTTATACAAAAAGAACCCGTATTCAGTACCCGACTTGTACGATGATATGCTGAATACATTCAATGTAAAGAAGAACGCAGCATTCGAATTTTGTGAAGCAGAATACTTCCTCGCCTACAAAGAGGAAAAATTGGTAGGCCGTGTGGCCGGCATCATCAACCATCGGGCCAACAGCACCTGGAACAAAAAAGAAGTCCGTTTCGGATGGATTGATTTCATCGACGATTTGGAAGTCTCCAGCGCCTTGATTCAAGCCGTAGAAGAGTGGGGAAAAGCAAAGGGGATGGAGGTTCTGCAAGGTCCGTTGGGCTTTACGGATATGGACGCCGAAGGCATGCTGGTAGAAGGATTCGACCAGCTTAGCACCATGGCAACCATCTATAATTACCCTTACTATCCGCAACACATGGAGAAGTTAGGACTCGAAAAGGATGCCGACTGGGTAGAATTCAAAATACAAGTGCCTGCCACCGTTCCGGAAAAGATGCAGCGCATTGCCGACTTGGTAAGCCGCAAATATAACCTGCATGTGAAAAAGCTGAAGAACATGAAAGAGATTTGCGACAAAGGGTACGGACAGAAAATATTCAAACTGATAAACGAATGTTATGCTCCGCTTTATGGTTATTCCCAAATGACGGAAGCACAAATCAGACAATATATCAAAATGTATCTTCCTATTCTGGATTTGCGGATGGTTACGCTCATTGAAGATGAGAACGACGAGCTGATAGCGGTAGGCGTTTCCATGCCGTCGTTATCGGTGGCTCTGCAAAAAGCAAAAGGCAGAATACTTCCTTTCGGATGGTATCATCTGGTAAAGGCCCTCTTTTGGAAAAAGCCGAAAACACTCGACCTGTTATTGGTGGGTGTGAAACCTGAATACCAGAGTAAAGGAGTGAATGCACTCTTATTTGCCGATTTGATTCCTGTCTATACCAAAATAGGATTCAGATTCGCCGAGAGCAATCCCGAATTGGAAACCAACAACAAGGTACAAGCGCAATGGGAATATTTTGAAACAACACAACACAAACGCCGCAGGGCATACAAGAAAATGATAAACTAAACATTCCACTCACTCTTAATTCGATAAAACCATGGAAGAGAACGAACTGCCAATAGAACCAACAGTAACTTATACGGACGAGAACATTCGCCACCTGAGCGATATGGAACATGTACGTACTCGTCCGGGCATGTATATTGGAAAACTGGGAGACGGAAGTTATGCCGAAGACGGCATTTACGTACTCTTGAAGGAAGTTATCGACAACAGCATCGATGAATTCAAGATGCAGGCCGGTAAAAGAATTGAAATCAATATTGAAGAGAATCTGCGTGTCAGTGTACGCGACTACGGACGAGGCATTCCGCAAGGAAAGCTGATAGAAGCCGTCAGCGTGCTGAACACAGGAGGTAAATACGATAGCAAGGCTTTTAAAAAAAGCGTAGGACTGAATGGTGTGGGTGTGAAAGCGGTGAATGCACTTAGCTCACATTTCGAAGTACGCAGTTACCGCGAAGGTAAAGTACGCGAAGCTACTTTCGAAAAAGGAGTCTTGCTGCATGAAGCAACCCGCGATACGGACGAAGAAAACGGAACGTACATCTTCTTCGAACCGGACAACACATTATTCGAGAATTACAGTTTCCGCCATGAGTTTGTTGAAACCATGCTGCGTAACTATACCTACCTGAATACCGGTTTGTCCATTCTATATAACGGGCAGCGCATTCTCTCGCGCAACGGTTTGGTAGACTTGCTCAACGACACCATGACCGCCACCAGCCTCTACCCTATCATTCACCTGAAAGGCGAGGACATTGAGATTGCCTTCACCCATACCGGACAATACGGCGAAGAGTACCACTCGTTTGTCAACGGACAGCACACCACACAAGGCGGAACGCATCAAAGCGCTTTCAAAGAGCACATTGCACGCACCATCAAGGAATTCTTTAACAAGAACCTCGACTATGCCGACATCCGGAACGGAATGGTGGCAGCCATTGCCATCAATGTGGAAGAACCCGTATTCGAGAGTCAGACCAAGGTGAAGCTGGGCTCTACAAAGATGGCTCCGAACGGTGTAAACTTAAACAAGTTCGTGGGCGATTTCATTAAAACGGAAGTAGACAATTTCCTGCATAAGAACACCGACATTGCAGAGGTCATGCTGCAAAAGGTGCAAGAGTCGGAGAAGGAGCGCAAGGCCATTGCCGGCGTCACCAAACTGGCGCGCGAACGGGCTAAGAAAGCCAATCTGCACAACCGGAAACTGCGCGATTGCCGCATCCATTTAAACGATACGAAAGGCGAGAACTTGGAAGAAAGTAGTATTTTCATTACCGAGGGAGACTCTGCAAGCGGTTCCATTACAAAGAGCCGCGATGTGAATACACAAGCCGTGTTCAGCTTGCGTGGTAAACCGCTGAATTCCTACGGACTGACCAAGAAGGTGGTGTACGAGAACGAGGAGTTCAACCTGCTGCAGGCGGCTCTCAATATAGAGGACGGGCTCGACGGACTGCGTTACAACAAAGTGATTGTAGCAACCGATGCCGATGTCGACGGCATGCACATCCGCCTGCTGATGATTACCTTCTTCCTTCAGTTTTTCCCCGATTTGATAAAGAAAGGACATGTATATATCCTGCAAACCCCCTTGTTCCGTGTGCGTAACCGGAAGAAGAAAATAAAAGGAGCGAAAAGCGAAAAAGGCGGCAGCAAGGACGATTACGAAACCATTTATTGCTATACGGACGAGGAGCGGGTAGCCGCCATCGAAAAACTGAGTCCCGACCCGGAGATTACGCGATTTAAAGGTTTAGGAGAAATCTCACCCGACGAATTTAAACATTTCATCGGCAAAGATATGCGTCTGGAACAAGTTAGCTTACGCAAAACGGATGCAGTAAAAGAACTGCTTGAATTCTATATGGGCAAAAACACTATGGAACGGCAAAACTTTATCATCGATAATCTGGTGATAGAAGAGGATGTCGCCAACGATGTAGAGGAGACAATATAATGAAAAGAGCCATTTTCCCCGGAACGTTCGATCCGTTTACCGTCGGACATTTTTCTGTAGTAAAACGCGCACTCACCTTTATGGACGAGTTGGTTATCGGTATCGGTATCAATGAGGGGAAACGCACGTGGTTTCCTGTCGAGAAACGTGTGGAGATGGTACGCCGGCTTTACGAAAACGAGCCTCGCGTACGGGTGGAAGCGTATGAAGACCTGACCATTGATTTCGCCCAACGGATGGAGGCGCAGTTCATTGTAAGAGGCATCCGCACAGTGAAAGACTTTGAATACGAAGAGACAATAGCCGACATCAACCGGCAATTGTCGGGCATCGAAACGATTCTTCTGTTTACGGAACCGGAACTTACCAGCGTGAGTTCGAGCACTGTACGGGAATTGCTCAGCTTTGGCAAAGATATCAGCCATTTCATTCCCGAAGGAATGATTATTGAGTAATGAAAGGAAAACAACTATAAAAAAGAAAAAGATTCCGGCCTCCTGCGGAGGAACGTGAAAACTTTTTTCGTTCTTTACCATAAAGAATGTTCTTTCACCTAAATAGGGATGAAACCGGAGAACATAATTACCTCCTCCAAACAGCAACGAAGCCGAAAGCTTTAAGTAGATGTTTAGGAACGAACTAAAACAGAACAGATATATGAAAAAGATTTTTCTTCTTTTCGGCTTGTTCATAGCCGTTAATCAGGTCGGAGTACAGGCCCAACAGCAAAAGGTATCGCCGGCACGTAAGTTACAGATTGCTGAATTTGCCATAAATCACCTATATGTTGATTCGGTAGACGAGAACAAACTGGTGGAAACTGCTATCGTCAAGATGTTGGAACAGCTTGACCCCCACTCTACATACGCCACGGCGGAAGAGGTGAAAAAGATGAATGAGCCTTTGCAAGGCAACTTCGAAGGCATTGGCGTACAGTTCAATATGGTGGAAGATACGTTGCTGGTGATTCAGCCGGTAGTAAACGGACCTTCGGAGAAAGTGGGCATCTTGGCAGGCGACCGCATCATTCTGGTGAACGACACCGCCATTGCCGGAGTGAAGATGAAAACAGAAGAAATCATGCGCCGTCTGCGGGGGCCAAAAGGGAGTAAGGTAAAACTGGGCATCGTACGCCGCGAAATTGACGAACCGTTGACCTTTGTCGTAACGCGGGACAAAATCCCCGTACACAGCGTAGACGCCGCACACATCATTCAAGACGGCATTGGATACATTCGTATCAACAACTTTGGAGCAACCACTGTAAAAGAGTTCAACGATGCCATGAAAGACCTGCAAAAGAAGGGAATGAAGGACCTGATTCTCGATTTGCAAGGCAACGGAGGTGGTTATCTGAACGCTGCCGTAGGACTGGCCAATGAATTCCTCGGTCCGAAAGAACTGATTGTGTATACAGAAGGTAGCCGCAGCCCTCGTAATTCATTCTATGCACAGGGTACGGGCAATTTCCAGAAGGGACGTCTGGTTGTATTGGTGGACTCCTATACGGCTTCAGCGTCTGAAATCGTTACCGGAGCGGTGCAAGATTGGGACAGAGGGCTGGTTGTAGGCCACCGCTCTTTCGGTAAAGGACTGGTTCAGCGTCCGGTCGATTTGCCCGATGGCTCTATGATTCGCCTCACCATTGCGCGCTACTATACCCCGACAGGCCGTTGCATACAGAAGCCTTACGAAAGCATCGAGAAATACAATGAAGACTTGATAAACCGCTACAACAGCGGTGAAATGACCAACTCGGACAGCATTCATTTCCCGGATTCGCTGAAATATAGCACCAAGAAGCTGGAGAGAATCGTGTATGGCGGCGGCGGCATCATGCCGGACTATTACGTTCCGGTAGACACTACCCGCTACTCAAACTACCATTTGCAGCTTTCAGCCAAAGGAGCAATACTGAAGGCAACGCTGCGCTACGTAGACAAGAACCGTAGCAAACTGAAGAGTCAATATAAGAAGTTTGAGGATTTCGACCGTAACTTCACCATTCCGCAAGAGCTTACGGACGCCCTGATTGCCGCAGGTAAAGAGGTTGGAGTAGCTTATAATGAAGAGGAATACAAACGCTCGGAAGCATTCCTGAACACCCAACTGAAAGCGCTGATAGCTCGCGACATCTGGGATATGAATGAGTATTACCGCATTATGAACCGCGAGAACGAGAGCGTACAGAAGGCCTTGCAGCTTTTAAAAGAAAAGGATTTTGAAGGATTGATGACGAAGAAAAAAGCGAATTAGAATCCACTTTATTCTCTCCTCCCAAGGATGTTTACTTCTATTCTTGGGAGGAAAGAATAAACAATGATAGCAGCCAAAGGATTATTGTATGGATTCGTCCGGCTGCATTCCAATATAAAAGAACGGACGCTACGCTTTGTAATGCGGATTAAAGTTTGCCTCCACCCAAACAAAAGAAAGTAGAAAACAAACGTATTTATTCTATATGAATCTATTAATGAACATCCTGTGGCTACTACTCGGCGGTATATTCACCTGCATCGAGTACTTGATAGCCAGTTTGCTGATGATGATAACCATTATCGGCATCCCCTTTGGCCTGCAAACATTGAAAATGAGTATGCTCGCCCTGATGCCATTCGGAAAGAAAGTAATCAGCTGTCCCAATTCAGGCGGTTGTCTCTCGTTAACCATGAATATCTTGTGGATATTCTTAGGTGGTATTTGGATAAGCCTGTCCCATCTAGGCTTCGGCATTGTGCTATGTATTACCATCATCGGCATTCCATTCGGCATGCAACATTTTAAATTGGCGGCATTGGCACTCACCCCATTCGGCAAACGCATTGTAGAGACCTCTTATTAAAAACAATACATTGTTTCAGAGCGTAACAAATCTCACCTTAATGAGTTTGTTACGCTCTGTTTCTCGTTTTCAGCACCTCCTAAAAATCCCACAAAGAGCGGTCTATCAGCCAACGCCACAAAAGAACGCCAAAAAGAATCCAATAGCTATGATATAGATATGTAAAGACCAGAAAGAACGGTATAAGCAACACGAAACCAACTATATAAGTCCATTTAGTGAACGATTTATACCGCTGCACATTCTTTATCTGCTTTTCCAAGTTCGTCTCCGCCCCTATCGTTTTCAAAAACCTGATTTCTACCAAGTGGACAGCTAAAACAAAAAGAAAAGCAATAAGTAGAACAGGTAAAAAGCGCAAACTGCCATTCAAACGGAAAAACTCGACAAACAGAAGGATAAATATTCCCACTATAATGGTAAGGGATACTTTTGTTAACCGCACTATTTTCTGTTGGCAACTCTCTTTTTGACGCGACAGCATCTCTCTGATTTGCCCCTGATGAACCAACTCCTTTTCGCAGATACGTTCATTCAGCTCTTTCCATATTTTCTGAAAATTCTCGAGTTCCATACTATTCCATTTTACAGATTCGACATATTCCTCAATTTCTCTTTAATACGATGTAGCTTTATCGCCACATTATTACGGTTCGTACCGGTAATTTCGGCAATCTCATCGTACAACTTTTCATCAAGCCATAGCAAAATGAACATCCGGTCGGCTTTATCCAACTTCCTGATAAGCGCATACATCTCTTTCAGCAACTCACTGTGCTCACCCTCCTCCAGGATGTTCATATCCGACTCAAAAGGAACGTAATTATATCTCTTTTTCTTTCTTAAGTCCGTGATACAGGTATTCAGCGAAATGCGATACACCCACGTTACAAATGAGCTCTTCCCCTCGAAACTCCGATACGACTTCCAGATATTGAAGACCGACTCCTGATACAAATCATTCACATCCTCTTCATTATCGGCATACATAAAGCATACTTTATAAATGATATGCTTGTGCTGCAACAACTTATCTATAAATTCCTGTTCTATGTTCATCACTTTCTACGGGACTTTTACTCAGTTAGTCGGGAAAACGGAAGAATAGTTACATCCGAAAGCCTCAAAAGTATATTTTTTCTATTTATTTATACGAGGAAAGGAACTATTTATTTAGATATTAGTTACTTTTGCCTCAGCAAACGAGCCTTCCCACCGGAAGAGCTCAAGAAACAACAATGTAGAACCCATTACAAATTCAGAACAAGATGATAAGTTATCAAACAGAAGGCGTGAAAATGCCCGCTATCAAAAAGAGAGAAAACAACGCATGGATAAAATCGGTAGCGGCATCGTACGGCAAAAAAGTGGGCGAGATAGCCTATATTTTCTGTTCCGACGAAAAGATTCTGGAGGTAAACCAAGAATACCTGCAACACGACTACTACACCGACATCATCACTTTCGATTATTGCGAAGAAGACACTCTTAACGGCGACCTCTTTATCAGCCTCGACACCGTGCGTACGAATGCCGAACAGGTTGGCGCCACCTACGATGAAGAGCTACACCGCGTCATCATTCACGGCATCCTCCATCTATGCGGTATCAACGATAAAGGTCCCGGCGAACGCGAACTGATGGAAGCTGCTGAAAACAAAGCCCTCCAAATGAGATAAGTCAGCCTCACATCACAGCCCAGCCAATATACAAACTTGACCTCAGCAAGCCCCCAACAAACCACGCTCTACACACCCTCCTACACTCTTAAAAGAAAAAAGAACACACCCCGTAGGAGGCAAAAACAAAGAAACAAAACCGCATTTCACAGTAAAGAAGCACAAAACACCCATCATCCCAATCCACAAGAACAACAAAACAGCCCCACAACAATGGCGAAGCCGAGTCTCTCCCAAACATACACACAAAAAAACACAAAGAATTATCCCAGCATTTCACAAGAAAGAAGCACAAAATACCCATCATCCCAATCCACAAGAGGAACAAAACAGCCCCACAACAATGGCAAAGCCGAGTCCCCCCAAAAACATACACACAAAAAACAAAAGAAATGATTCCGGCATTTAGTGGAGAAGCGTGAAGAATTTTTCATCCTCTCCCGTAAAGAACGTTACCTCGTCCAAACGATGGCGAAGCCGAGTGCGTTTGGTAACGTTTAGGGAAAGGATAAAAAATTTAGCTTCGGAACGGCAGCCGGCGCCTTTTCTTTTTGGTTCCGTTTTTCTTTTGTGCGCACAAAAGAAAAATGAACATCACCCAAAAAAGAAATAACCAATAAAAATAGCCGCAATCACCCCCGCCAAATCCGCCAACAAACCACAAGGCACAGCGTGACGCGTTTGTTTTATGCCCACACTTCCAAAGTAAACCGCAAGAATATAAAAAGTAGTATCCGTAGAACCCTGAAAGAGACATGCCAACCGGCCGACAAAAGAATCAGCTCCATAAGTAGTCATAGCATCCACCATCAAACCACGTGCTCCACTCCCACTCAAAGGTTTCATCAAGGCTGTAGGCAACGCCCCCACAAAGTCGGTATCGCCCCCGCAGAAAGCCACCAGCCATTCCACCCCGCCAATAATCATATCCATGGCGCCGGAAGCCCGGAACACGCCGATAGCTACCAAAATCGCCACCAAATAAGGAATAATCCGCACCGCCGTATGGAAACCCTCTTTAGCGCCCTCGATAAAAGCCTCATACACATTGACGCGCTTACGGATGCCCGCCACAATGAATCCGATAATGACGACAAACAACAGGATATTAGCAACCGAAGTGGACATCACATCCATCTGCGCACGCGACAAGGAATTAAAAAACCAGATAACCCCCGCCACAACCACACTCATACCTCCCAATGTAAGCAGCAATACTTTGTTAAGCAAATTGATACGCTGATAAAAACTCACCGTGATAATACCCACCAAAGTAGAAAAAAAGGTGGCTAATAATATCGGCATAAACACATCTGTAGGTTGTGCCGCGCCTAACTGCGCACGATACACCATGATACTGATAGGAATCAGCGTCAATCCGGAAGTATTGAGTACCAAGAACATAATCATCGGATTGGTTGCCGTATCTTTTTTAGGATTCAACTCCTGCAACTGCTCCATCGCCTTCAGTCCCATTGGCGTAGCGGCATTATCCAATCCCAGCATATTGGCAGCAATGTTCATAAAGATGGTGCCCGTAACCGGATGACCTTTTGGTATATCGGGAAACAAACGGCAAAACACCGGACTCAGCAAACGGGCAAAAGCAGCTACCACTCCCCCTTTTTCACCTATTCGCATGATGCCTAGCCACAAAGAGAGTACCCCGGTTAGACCTAACGAAATGGTGAAAGCTGTTTCCGCCGAACTAAAAGTAGAATTCATAATAGCAGGAAACACCTCCATATCTCCCATAAAAAGGAGCTTTACCAAGGCTATAACAAAAGCTATTAAAAAGAAAGCAATCCAGATATAATTCAATACCATAAATCTCCGACTTTATCTATATGATTACACAAAAAAGACTTTTTCGCGCAACAAAGGTAGGAATAAAAATCGTGGGGCACATTCCATTTACACTAAGAATCTGCTTAGAACCTTAAATATCGGGAAAAGAGAATGTCCGCCTACATCACGCAGACGGACACCCATGATTTTACTTATTGAATTTTGTGAGAGATTTCTTGTTTAATTCATTACATAAGCAGCTCGGGAACACCACAACGAAGGGTCGATGCGCTCATAATAAGACGTGAGCCGCTTTGTCTTTCCTTTTTCTATTACTATCGAGAGCTTCACTTCTCCGGTAGTGCTCACCGACAGGGAATACATGCTATGGGAATTCTTATCATCGAACTTCAACATATAATTAATGTAATTCGCTTTTTTCGTTGTTCGCACCGTCGATGAATATCTTGTTGACGAAGAACCCTTGCTGGAAGTAGAAACCGAAATTTTCGATTCTCTCAGGTTCGGATTACGATTCTTTGTTGCGCTGGTAGCCTTGCTTTCCTCTTTTTCGAAAGCATTTTCCAACTTCTTTGCCATCTTCTCATCTTCGAAAGTGAATGATTTTACTACCTGAATGATGTCTTTCCCTTGCGGATCGCGCTTCACCACTGAAGTGATGTTGATATCATCCCGTTTCTCTAATTCGACAACCAAATTATCAATACTCTTTTGTGCCAAGCCTGCCGTACTCCCGCAAAAGATTAACAGCAGGCTGGCTATTGCAACTAAAGTTCTTGTTTTCATAACTCTTTTATTTTTAATGTTTTCTTTTATTCGCTTCAATAATACTTCTTAAATTAAGGTGACTGTGTCTAACCCTTCATGTTCTCAAAATGGCAGCGCACCCAACCTCAAGGTTTACAACAAAGTTTTGCCTATTTCCCTATTTCAATGCCTCTTGTATCGCCTGGCGCATCTCTTCATCAGGAACATCATCCATCAGTTCCTGCTCTAAGTCCTCCTCAGTTATCGCATAAAAAGTGACATCCTGTTCGGCCAGACACTTCTCCATTCTATCCGCCTCTTCCAACGTTTCCTGTATATAAGGCATAATCCGCTTTACATCCGCAATCCGCTTACCGTTAATCACCACATAACTGCCTTCATAGCATTTCCATTCGGCAGACATCTCTTTGTACTTGTCCCATGCCATCCATCCCAGTCCCAACACTATCACCACACTTGCCGCGATACCGGCACTCCATACAACAAGCGGAATATGGATGTGCCTCTTCTCTTTCGGCATCGGAAAGTCTTCCGGTTTACCGGGCATTCCGGCTTCATACCAGGCAAACATCCGAATCTGCTCCCGCAAATGTTTCGGCACGTTTCCACTCCGGAAGAACCGGTAAATAGCCTGTTCCTCTTCATTCGTGGTTTCGCCGTTCATAAACCGCTCCACCCATTCATCGATATTTCGCCTGGTCACCTTCATTCTTTCATTGTGCCGGAGAGCCTCCGGTTTATGGTTATTATCTCTATTTTGCGGGTTTGTTTTCATACCTTTCGTTTTCCTTTCTTTATTGATATCCGGATGTTTCCATTCCGCATCCGGCTATTTCTATCTTCTACCTCAACTTCATAAATTGCTCTTTTACCTTTCTGCGAGCCCTCGAAAGATTTGCTCTCACAGCCACAGCATTACTATTTATAATCCTGGCTATTTCATCCACTTCCAAGCCCTCTATATGTTTCATCCGCAACACAGCCTGTTGCAAATCGGGCAAAGCATTCACCAAGTTCAGTATCTCTTCCTCCTCTTCCTTCTCCATCCATTTCTCCTCCACGGTAGTTTCATCTACCATTGCCAGGTTGGACAAGTCGTGCTCCATTTCCCTCTTATCACGAAGATTGTTTAAACACAAATGCTTCGTCATCACAGAAGCCAATGCCCCTATCGAACGATATTGTTCCAACCGGTCACGCATAAACCATAGTTTAAGCAATGTCTCCTGAACAATATCCTCAGCTTCATCCACGCTTCCTGTATATCGGACAGCCAAATTGAGCAGCATCGGGCGCATACACTTTGCCTCTATTTCGAATTGGTGTGTTTCCATCTTCACTAGTATGACACAAAAATAATGAAAACGTGACATCTGCAGATAAAAAAATATAGCAAATTCCCATTTCTTAAAAATGTTACTCTTCAACCCTTTATTTTCCGTATAAAATGTTGTCAGATGGCAACAAAACCCATACTTTTGCCTCATAAAAGTGAAAAGTTTCTGATTAATTACTAAAATGATGAACAAACCACCTTATACCTTTGAAACATGGGAGAAGGCTCTTTCGGCTATTTCTGAGCAGGAGCAAAAGTATGCAATATGTAAAGACGTCTTGCATAATTTGAACTCTAATAAGGTATATCTGGACCCGAAACTCTCTTTAACAAAGTTTTGTTCAATAGTCGGCACGAATACTATTTACCAGCGCCTCCACTCAATAAATTGAACATTTTTCTTTATTGAGGGGATACTATACAGGTACACCCTAATATTCATATCTCTTTTCGTGTCAGATTAAATTCAATCTGACAACCAGTAAATTCCGCATCTAGGATATGATTAAAAACATCAGTTCTCTTCACTTATTTTCGCCTTCATCCTTCCTTCCGCAACTTCCAGCAGATAAAAATGACAACTTTTGTTTATGAACCATTCCTATTTCTTAAATATTTTACAATCAATTAATTAAGTTCCTTTCCTGTCTAAATAATTCCCTTTACTTTTGCGTAGATAGAAAACGTATAATTAGCGCAATCACATGGATATGCATAGGTATGTCTATTTACAACACAAACAAATTCTAGAAACAAGAGAATCAATAAATCAAAAACAATATAATATGAATATTAGAAAAAGTTTATTGACAAGTGTACTTGTTTTAAGTACGTTGTCTCTTTTTGCGCAAGAGAAGGAAGATAGTAAGGAAGCCTTTGTTCCTCATTGGTTTATGCAAATACAAGGCGGAGCAGCTCATACCATCGGAGAAGCCAAGTTCTCCAAACTAATCTCCCCAGCAGCGGCGCTAAATTTCGGTTATCACTTCAACCCACTGTTCGGTTTGCGCTTCGGCGCCAGCGGGTGGCAAGCCAAAGGCGGATGGGTCAATCCGAAGCAGGATTACAAGTTTAAGTACTTGCAAGGCAATGTGGATGCCGTGCTCTCCCTCAGTACGCTGTTCTGCAAGTTCAACCCGCACCGCACATTCAATGCCTATGCATTTGTAGGAGCGGCCTTTAACCATGCGTATGACAACGATGCCGAGGAGCTTATGCTGAAAGGCGACCACAAACTTGAGTATCTCTGGACGGACAGTAAGAACTTTATTGCCGGACGAGGCGGCCTTGGCGCCAACATTCGCCTGAGCAACCGAGTGGCTCTCAATATCGAAGGGAATGCCAATGTGCTATCGGATAAGTTCAACTCGAAGAAGGCGGGCAATGCCGACTGGCAGTTCAACGTACTGGCAGGTTTTACCATCAAGTTCGGTAAAGGATACCGTACGGCGGAGCCGGTCTATGTGACTCCGGAACCGGTTGAAGAACCCAAACCAGCCATAGTCCCCAAACGGGAAGAACCACAGCCCAGACAAGAAGTAGTGGACAAGAAGTTGGAAGCTTACCGCTGCGATGTATTTTTCGACATCAACTCATCCATTATCCGTCCGATAGAGTCGGCCAAAGTCGGCGATTTGGTTATCTATATGCAGAAGAATCCGGAAACTAAAATTCTATTAACGGGCTATGCCGATGCAGGAACGGGCAATAAACGTATCAATTTGCGTTTGTCTGAAGAACGCGCCCAAGCAGTAAAAGAAATGCTTCTGAAAGCAGGCATCAACGAGTCGCGTATCTTGTCAAGCCACAAGGGCGATAGTGTACAGCCCTTTACCGAAAATGACAAAAACCGCGTTACAATATGTATCGCTGAGTAAAACGTTTACTTTTTCAGCTTTTAACTATCCCCCCTGCACTGTGTTCGGTACATCGTGTAGGGGTTTTTCGTAGAACAAAATTCGCGGAGAGGCGATAACCTGTGTTGTTTGAAGGAGAGATTTACTTCCATGCATATGATTGCTCTTTTTTAATTCTTTTGCTCTCTGAAATATAAGGAGCAAAAACCATGCCACCATTTTTACAAAAAGCTGAACATTCGTATTCTTCTTAAATGGCTGTTTTCTCATTTTTTGAAGAAAGAAGATAGTCTGTAGCACCTCTTTTCTTAAAATGAGGAACAAATAGCTTGAGTTCAACTTGTAAATGCAACTTTTAATTTATGATTGTTGCATAGGAATAG
>ERZ839767.232-NODE-232-length-97190-cov-6.880599_pt1 | contig 97190 bp, 89 predicted proteins | sample MGYA00519879_ERZ839767 | MGnify/ENA primary metagenome ERZ839767 (study PRJEB31850, sample SAMEA3708852) | human gut metagenome | biome: human gut; feature: human-associated habitat; material: faeces | place: China | collected 2014 ...
TATATATATATTATATACGTAGTATATAATATTATAATATATATATATATAGGGGTCGAAAAGACCGTCCGCAAGGTCGATGACTATTGTCGCAGACAATAGGAAGAAGCTCATACAATAACAACAATAGTATCAACAACAGTATTATTAACATCAATAGTATGAATAGTATGAATAGTATTATTAACATCAATAGGAAGAAGACTATTACTAATAACAATAGCATCAATAGTAGTATGAATAGTAAGATATAGAGATGATAGCGAAACTACATTCCCTTAACTCAATACAACTCCTCATACTTACTCAACTAAACCTCTTAATGTTGACCCTAAAGCTAATTCAAAATCCATATAGAGTATAAATCAAATTTATTCGATTGTACTGTTATCGCCATATTCCGATACTATATTTCCGATACTATATTTCCGATACTCTATCGCTGTTGTTACTATCGCTGTTGTTACTATATTATATACTATTGTACTATCACATGTTATTACTATTACTATTAGGTTTTAATCTAATCTTACTATTGCCAATCTCACTATATACTATTAGTATTATATCTTGGTTATATTGTATGAGGTCTAGTTCCTATTCTTACAGAATAGTTCACTAGTATATTAATACTATATATAACACCTGATAACGAGAATACCAATAGATTGAATATAAGGCTATATAATAGACTGGATAGTATTATTACCAATAGATTGAATAATAGAATAAGTATAGTAATATGTATAAATATGTATAGATATGTATTACTATTAGTATCTAGATTACTATTTGGTTTGTTACTTAGCTGGTCTTGTCACGCTCGCAAGCTCGCTTGTCTCCCCCATAAAGGAGTTACATCGTTGTATTTCTTCTGCTCTCTATTTTATCCACTTATTAACTTATACTATTATGTCTAATTATGATATTACTATCTTAGCATTACTATTTATCATTGCATTTATTAAATGTAGTGAGTTTCTAGTTAATCCAAAGTTTACTTTTGCTACTATGTTAGTAGCAATATTGATGATTTCATTTAGTATTTTTACATTCCTAATACTATTTAAACTTGCTTCATCATGACAGATTACCAGTTCCATTTATTTACCCTTTAACTTATATCATTATGGATTATACTCCTTATTTCTTTGTAATAACTATATTACTATTTGTTATTGCTACTATCTTATTGAATAACTTTATTATTGATAAGAACTCTAGTATTTGGTCTATGATTATATCTATCATGGCTGTTATGGCTATACTTATTATATGTCTTTGTATATTTAATCCTCTTGGTGTATGACTACTTATCAATTCCATGTATTCTTATCCTTTATGTGGATAATTATATTCTTCTGTTATTTGATATTCAATTATCTTAATGATAAGAAGGTTCTCATTATATTATCTATTGTCGAAGCTATTGTTACTTATATAGTAGTTCTTGGTTCTATTCAAGGAATATATTACATAGGTATTCATTACTTTTAAAATTAAATTCTTAATAATTAATACTTGTATTTATGAAAGCTATTGTAAATGATAAAAAACATCTAACTCTTGTGTCTCATACTAATGGAGTTGTTATTGTTGAAGAAAGTGGTTGTATTATTGATTTAGATTTTCAATCACTTGGTTCTATTTTTGAACTTGCTGATTTAGGCAATACTTATACCATTAAAGATTGTGATGAGATTGAAACTCTTAAAGCTGATAATAATGAGTTGACTGAACGTATCGAGTTTCTCGAAAAACAACTTACTAATAGTGGTGATAGAGTTACTGAATTACGTAATCAGATAATAGGTCTTACTAGTGAACTTGATATTCGTGGACAACGTATATCTCAATTAAATGATGAGTTAAATTGTCGTGATAAGATTATTAAGGAAAAGACTAAAAGACTTATTGAGTTAGAGAATGTTGAATATGAACTAAATAAATGTCGTGAAACAAATAATGCACTTACAGAAAAGTTAGAAAGTAAAACTTCTGATTTAGCTGAAAGAACTTATTGGTTCAGATATTATAGACGAGCATTTCGTGCTGTTAAGGAATATCTTAAACCTAATGAAAAATATGATTTAGATTCAAGTGGTTATAATATTGTTAATAGCATTGATAGCAAGTTTATTATATCATTTAAAGATACAAGTATTGCTAGTAAAGCATTTAATGAATTAAGATATTCTATTTCGCCAAGAACTGTATTGCTCAAGTATGAAAATGATATTGTTGAATATAATGTTGATGCTATGAATATCTATTTTATTGAAGCTAATACTCCTACTGTTATTCGTAAGTTTAATGATGAAAACTTTACTATTACTTGTTGCGATGTTTATACTGCCGAGATTACTAATGCTCTTCTTAATTGCGGTTTTCCTGCTAGTGATATTGTTTCTACTTATAAATCATATATAGCATTTAGTAATATCAATTAATAAAATTATCATTATTGTTTGGTATTTCCATTATTTATTTCTATACTTGCATCCGTATTAAACGATTATGATTATGTACGAAGAACAAGGCATAGAATTTCCTATTTGTGGTTTGGTAGGTGATATAGACTATCTCGACTGTGAAATGGCTAATAATTGGAATACTGGAAATACTCTAAGCGAGGATAATATAGACCTTGACTTAGATATAACTCATATTGAAGATTAATTAAATACTAATAGTTATGAATGAAAAGAAAGAAGTCGATGTTCTTAGTAAGAAACGTCCAACAGTTAACGAATTAAAGACAGAAGTTATTCGTCTACGTAAATCTAATGAAAAGTCTAATGCTAATCTTGATGGTTATAAGACTATGTATGAAGGGGTTTGTCATGAAAATAAAGAACTTCGTAACATGTCTTCTAAATTAAATTCTGCAAAGAATCAATTGGAAGCTAATAATAAAGCTCTTAGTAATTCTGTCGAATCACTCAAGATTAAATTAGATAGAGCTAATAAAGCCTACGAAGAGCTTAAAGCTAAAAGACAGTATAATACTGTTGGTTTTGTTATTGCTTCTCTTATTGCTTTAGGAGCTGTTGCAGTTATTATTTTACGTTTAGTATAATACCGATACGTACTCTATTTAATTAATATCTGACAAAAGGGTTAAATAAATGTCGGTTTCCACTCTATTAAGATTATTCAGGTCGTGAGACTAGAGTAATATTAGTAGAGTTTTTTATTGTCTAACTTATAAAACTTATTATAATGAAAGAAATTGTTGAAGCTATTATTGCTTGTGCTTTAGCTAGTGGTTCTGATGTTAATCTTATTGATTCTATTAAAGAAGATTATCGTAAGGCTTTTATTAAAGGAGAATTTAATAAAGCTATTCTTGAAGATTTAGAAAATCTTAATGTTAAAGGATTAAATAATCTTCTTGAAGATATTCTTGATGGTAAGTATTCTATTGAAGATAAGATTAAAGCTGTTGAACAATGGGATAATGTTATGGTATCTTATATCAAGTATATTAGTGATATGAGAGACAGTGCTAAAGAATCTTATGATAAACTTCTTGCTAAATATGAAGCTAGTAAAACTCCGATTTATTCTGTATTCTATTGTTCAGAAGTTAATCTTATATTTTGTGATAATAATAATAAATTAAGAAGTTCTTTTAAAGGTAACATTAAAACACTTTATTCAGGTAATGATGAAGATAAAGCTCGTATAACTTGTGATGAATTTATTAGAAATAATCCAAAATTCTATTTTGTTGATTATAAACAAATATATAAAGAGTAATTTGCCAATTTTATCAATTTTGTTTGTCTGTTTTAGTTAAACTAAAATTAAATTTTGTCGTATTGTGATTTTATATATCTGTTGTTTGTGAAGATAGTAGATATAGGTTTTATGGAATTATAATAGCACTGTTCGTGAGAATCGTGCTATTTCTTATGATAGCTCTGATGATGACTAATCTAAGTTGAAACATTAACCAAATGGTTGAAGTAAGGGAAATCCTCTTCGTAAAATGTCAGCTATAAATACATAGTATTTGTGTTTAATATAAGTTTATTAATTACTGTCGTGAGATAGAACAGAACTTAATTTAATTTTTACCCCTAATTTAAATTACTGTCGTGAGATAGAATTAGGACTTTTATAAATATTAATTATTTAGCTTGGAGCAGAAGCGTCTGCTCCTTTTTCTATGATTATTAATTAAAACTATATACCGACATGAATGAAAGAGAATTTATTAAACTAGTTAGAGAACTGCATCTTTTGCAGTTAAAAGTATTAGGTGAAGAACATCTATCTATTGAGATACGTCTTAGTAGAATTAAACCTGCTGCTTATGTTAGTTTCTTTTTAAACATTTATGATTCTCAAAGGAATATCAGAGAACTATATTTTAAAATTATGTATAGTGATTCCATGTATACTGGTGAAACAAAGAATAAAAATTCTATTATTAATAAGAGAATTCTAAATGAAATAAAGGAGAAAGTAAAAGAATCATTACTCCTTTATGGGGGAAGAGAGCGGAGCGAAGCGGAGCGGTCAGATGCTCCTATTAAATAATAATTAAATACTAAACGTAATGATTAAAAAGAAAGTAAAACTTGGAAGACAAGAGAAGAGCTATAAGTTAGTAGCTTTTACTCTTAATGTACTTGAAAGTACTAGTGTTAAACTCGTTAAAATGGAAGAAAGGAGACGTATTCCTAGTTATGTCCAAGCTAAACGAGTTTAAACAAGATAATGGTAAGCTCATTGTCACGACTGGCAAATGTCTAGTTTGTGGCGATGAGCTTCTTGTGTTTGGTACGGATACTATTTATATCTGTCCTAAGTGTAAGGAAATATTAAATGCTGGTAATTGTCTAGTTCTTGAAACAATGTTTGTTGAAGATGATAGAATAGTTACTGCAAGAAACTGTATTGTTCCTAAAGAACAAATGCATACTAATGTTCCTATTGTTTGTATGCCCTCTGATGAATTTAGTAAGTTATACGAAATATATAAAACTAAAGCTAATTAATATGGTTGTAGATTTAAAACAATGTGTTAATCCTGATAGTACTTTTGATGTATATTTTGAAGGACTTAAAGCTGTTATTTCTCATGATTTATGTGTTAATGCTTATCATTGTATTATCGTAGATGTTCATAGTGATAGATGTTGTGAAATTACTCCATTACCTAGAATTATGAATACTGATAAATATAAGATATTCCCCCGTAAAGGAGCATGTTGTGTGCAGTATACTGTTAACCAAATAGTCAAACCTTAATATTATGGGATTAAGTTTCAAACTATCAGCGGTAAATGAGGAACAGAAAATTCCTCGTGAGAAAGTAATAATGCAGATTGTTACTGGAACTATTGTTCTACATGATAACATGTATAAGTTTAAACCTAAAGATAGTGATGAACTTATTATGTTATCTGAACGTTCGTACTCATGTAAAGGTTTTAAGACAATATATACTCGTGCACTAGATAGTCATGGTAGACCTACTAAGATTGTTAGATGTACTGATGCTTATTGTGTTATGCCTAGTTGTTATATTCCATTTAAGATAGGATTACCTGTTAAAGGCTATATACTTAAATGTCGTGATAATATTAATAGATTCTTACTAAAATGCAATGAATTTTGAAAAGTTTGATGATGCTAAGAAAGACGATAAAGTCTTGAGTAGTTTTACTCGTGACCAAAAGATTGCTTATGAAAATCTTGTTGCCTTTATAGAAAGAGGTTATGTTGCAGGTGATTATAAGCGTGCACTTATTGGTGCTGCTGGTACGGGTAAAACTTATATGATACGTGAAGTAATTAGACGATGTGGTTTGTCTAAATCTGTTGTTGGTCTTGCAGCCCCTACTCATAAGGCAGCTCGTGTACTTCGTGCATCTACTGGATATTCTACGTCTACTGTGGCTAGTGATTTAGGTTTAAGACTTAATACTGATGTTACTGATTTTGATGTTAATAATCCTCCTTTTGACCCTTTGGCTGAAAAGAAGATTAAACAATATAAGTTATATATTGTTGATGAAGCGTCTATGATTGGTATTAATCTTAAAACTCTTATAGAAAGAGAATGTGAACAGTTTGAATGTATGCTTATTTATATGGGTGATAATTACCAATTACCACCTGTTAAAGAGTCTCGTTCACGTTGTTTTGATAATGTTAAGTTTTATACTCTTAGACAGATTGTTAGACAAGAAGAAGATAATCCTGTTAGTGAGTTATTAAAGATACTAAGAAAAGATATTGATAATAGGAGTTGGAAATTCCTAGAATATATCAATAAAAATAGATATGCTTTTGATTCAACTCAAACTAAAGGATATTATACTTGTGGTGCATACGAGTTTCAATCTCTTGTAATAGACGGATTTTATAACGAAGAGTTTACTAGAGATGTTGATACTTGTCGACTAATAACTTATACTAATAAGTCTGTATCTGAATGGAATAAATTCATTCGTAAAAATATCATTGAAGGTAGTGATAAAGCAATTCTAACTCGTAATGATTTAGTAATGTCTTATAATACTTTTGTTGATGAGTTTAAAGATACTATTATTGTAAATTCTGAAGATTATATAATACATGATATTAAGAATTTTACTAATAAAGATGAAATCTTTGGATTTAATGTTACGTTCATTCAAGTTAATGGTGGCAATAGAACTAAACCTTTATTTGTAGTAGACCATTCTAATTTTAATAATGTTATGCTTTATTATAAGTTAGGTGAAACTTATATTCAAAATGCAATTAATGCAGAGAAATATAATAGAAGTAAGCGTTGGAAGGAATACTATGAATTTAGAGAGAGAAACTTGTTACTAGCCAACTTATTAGATAGGTCTACTGGTAAAATAAAATTTAGTCGTGATTTAGATTACGGTTTTGCTCTTACTAGTCATAAAGCACAGGGTAGTACTTATGCCGATGTATATATAGATGTAAATGATATTGTATTTGATATGCGTACTGGTAATCCTTGGGGAGATATAGATAATACTCTTCGTAGATTATATACAGCTTGTAGTAGATGCAAAAATCGTTTATATTTGTGTTACGGTAAATAAAAAGTATAAGTATATGAGTTCTATGTGTTATGATGTCGAAGTAACTAGAAATTACTTCTCGGTAGTATTTGTTGATTTACGTAGTTATCTTAAAACATTTTCTGATTGTGTTGATAATGAGGGAAAAGCTATTCCTATTATTGATAAACTTAGTGTTGCAGAGATAAAGAAACGTTTAGAAACAATACCTAAGAAACGTTTTGTTTTATATGAAGATGATGATAGTGATTTATTTAATCTATTATATTGGTTAATACAGAAGGCAGATTACTTCGGTTATAATAATCGTAAGTACGACCGCTTAATGTTAAGTGCATTATTAATGTATTATAATCAATTTGATAAACCTAGTAAACTTATTACATTTCTATATGAAACATCACAGAGAGTTATTCGTAATTCTAATAATGATACTCTTTGGACTGATAACTTCACTTCTCTTATACTACGTAATAACGTGGCATTTCGAGACTTGGATTTATTCCAAATATTTAGGCTAGACCATTATCATAAAAGTCTTAAACAGACTTCTATTAATATTAAATGGTATAATCTAAAAGAGTATACTATGCCACCTATTGGTGACTTAGATAGACATTATTATCACGAGAGACTTCCCGAAGCTAAGGGAATGACAGATAGAGAACTTAATATCCATTATCGTAATGTATTTGAACGATTCATACCTAGAGAATATCTTCAAGAAATGGCTGATTATAATGACAATGATGTTTATATTGTTGCCGAACTAATTAGAATGAATCAAGAAGAAGTTCTTCTAAGGTATCGTATTAGTGAAGAATATAAGGTAGATGTATTCTCTGCAAGTAGAAGTACAATAGCTGATAAAGTTATTGTTAAACTATATAGTAAGTTTACTGGTCTGCATCCTAAAGCCTTCATTGATACTAAGACAATACGTAGGAAAATCATAGTTTCCGAAATTTTGTCAGACAAAATCTCATTTTCCACGCCTGAATTGAACGATATTTTGTCGGACATACGTTCGCTAACCCTACGTGGGGAAAAGGGCGAATTTGACAGGGAATTTACCTTCATGGGCACGTCATACACTATCGCAACAGGCGGTTTACACTCAAACGAGATTCCGGCTGTATACACTGAAAATGATGATAATATTATTGTTGATAGAGATGTTGCAAGCTACTATCCTAATATGATACGTAGTCTTAAAGTATGTCAGAAACACCTTATTCCTAAAGCATGGTTTCGTATAGCGGATACTATTGTTGATGAACGACTAGAACATAAACATTTATCCAAAGATAAATCTCTTGATAGTAAAGAGAGAGATAAACATGCTACTGCTGCTGCTTGTCTAAAGATTGTAGCAAATGCTGGTATATTTGGTAAAATGGGAAGTGAGAAGTCTTTCTTATGTGACAAAAAAGCAATGTATCAAGTTACTATTAATGGTCAGTTATTTTTATTGATGTTAATAGAGAAACTTGAACTTGCAGGTATTCATGTTATAAGTGCTAATACAGACGGTATTGTAACTATTGTTCCTAGAAAACTAGAAAAAACTGCTGATGATATATGTCATTGGTGGGAGAAACATCTTGGATTAGAACTAGAATTTACATATTATATTAAATATGTAACAGAAGGTGTTAATAGTTATCTTACTGTTAAACGTGATGGAAGTAGTAAGTTCAAAGGTAGAATGAATCCTAAGATGTTCTTAGAGGATTTATCTAAAGGATATAATTCTCCTATTGTAGCTAAATGTATTACTGAATACTTTATTAATGGTACTCCTGTTATGGAAACTCTTCGTAATGCTAAATCTATTCTTGATTTCTGTCGTACTCAAAATGTTAATCATAAGTATAGATTAGAGTTTACTCATGTAGTAGACGGAAAGATAAGAACAGATGTGGTGCAGAGGAATACAAGGTTTTACATCTCCTCTACGGGGGGAACCCTCATGAAGGTTGAGAGTATGGGCTGGAATGATAATGGTGAAGAACAAGTTAAAAAGAGTTCTTTATGTGCAGGTCAACGTGTTTCTATATGTAATACTGTTGATGATACTGATATATCTGAATTAAATGTTAATTACTTATATTATTATAATGAAGCTATGGCTATTATAGAACCAATAGAGCAAAGTCGTAATAATAAAGGTAAAGGTAAACGTTTAGTTAAGAAATACTATGGAATGAGAAATACTTTATTTGACTGATATGGATATAGAAAAGATATGCAAAGATAACTTAGGAAAAATAGTTGATTATAAAGGTTTCAAAGCTAAGGTTATAGGTTATAATATAGCAATTAATTATCTTATTGTTTCTCTTAGTCCTGTTACTAATTACGAATTGATTGGAAACGATAGTAATATTATTATACTAAATGAAAACGGTAACTTTAGTTATGCTTATATTCATCCTAATGCTTATAAAGAGGAATTAAAAATTACTTGAATATGGATATAGAAAAGATATGTATAAATAATCTAGGAAAGGAAGTTGACTATGATAGTTTTAAAGGAATGGTAGTAGGTTATAATATACTATTAGAATGTTTAATCTTATCTTTTGTTGAAGATATTGGTTGGAATACTATTGAATATACAGATATTATTCTTCTACGTAGTCCTCTTAATCGTAGTTATGCTCTTGTTTATCCTAAGAATTATAAAGAACAACTTATATTATGAACGATGTAACTGATATTTATAATGAAGCAGCTAATAAATGGTCTGATAACAAAGGTGTGGGTAGTGTTATTCTATCAGAACCATTAAGCGTAATGAATTTCGTTACAATGGTGCTTGATAAAATGGTGGCTAAAACTCCTAATCTAACGTCTCTTATAATAACAGAAACAATGGAAGATAGAGCTAACATTACTTATTATCTTGACAATACTTCTGAACTAAAGGACATTCATAAACAATTAATTACCGATAAGAAATGTCTTATACTTACTCGTGAATATGTAGAACGTTCTCCATATAAGCCTAGTCCTAGTAGTCATAAAGATGTTCTTATTACTATTAATGTTAAGAAGTTCCGAAAGATTGCAGAGAAGTATAGTGGTAATTACTTTAAGTTTAAACTACTTGCTACTAATGCTATTGATAGTGTTGCTGATAATGCTGTACTTATGTACAAGTATGCACCTAAAGTATATGAAATTAATTATGCTCACTTAATCAATCGTTCTATTCATTCCCCCATAAAGGAGTACCAAAAAGGTGTTGTCCTAACTGATGCTGATAGAATCTATTATGATAGATGTAGCCAATATATTAATGAAAGTGTTACTATATTTGGTAGTTTCGATAAGTTAGAAGAATGTCGTACTGGTAATCCTAGACTAAATATTGCAGCTGAAACTTGTAGATTACAAGTAGCGGAAAGTAATGGTTGGTCAGCTAAAATGGATATGACTGATGCTATGTGTCGTAAGATAGACGAACTATATAATCCTAGTTCTTTAATTGAGAGAGTTAATCAAACTTATAATATTATCAGAGAAAGAACTAAGATAATAACTGATAATATTGTTAAGCTAGATGCTATACTTGATATAGTTAAGGAAAATATAGGCAAGAGAATACTAATTATTTCAAAGAATGGAGTATTTGCCAGTAAAGTAACAGAATATCTAAATGCTAATATAAAGTATGAGGGAAAATCTATTATGACTAATGGTGAGATATTCCAAACTGGAATAAGTATATTACAGTATGATTATTGCGGAAACTATCATAACGATATGGAAGGAATACAGGCTTATGACAAAAACGGAAAACCTAAAGTATATAAATCAGGAGCTAAAGTCGGACAGCCTGTAATCATAAAAGCTCAAGCCCAAAGAACGCGAAATTTGGAACTGTTTAACGACGACTATATGAAAGTATTGTCGGCAAATAATTCTATTGATACGAGCTTTAAAGGAGTTGTAGACGTTGTAATTTTCACGTCACCTCTTTGTAGCTCCATACGAGACTTAAAATATCGAATACCTAATCTATCTTTTAGTTCTGTACCTAACATTATATATAAGATATATTGTCGAGGTACGAACGAAGAGAAGAAGTTAATAGAGACGAAAGGAGGAAAAGACTATGAAATAGTTAAAGATAGTGAAATTGATTTCATAATAGGAGAATAATTGATGCTAGTCTTTGGAGTTAACAAAGAAATTAGTATCTTTGTAGAGTAATCAATAAGCGACCTTTGAAATAATGGAAGAAGTAAAGACAGAGAATGAAAGAACTCTAGCTAAGACAGAACCAAAAGCAAAATCAAATAATAGTAGTATGATTATGGCTTCTGCTCTTAATACCCTAGACATTTACAATCCCGATGATAGGAGTAAGTTAGAGTTGTATCTGAAATCAGTAATGTCTAGTGATAAGTGCGGTATTAAGACTATTCAAGACGGTCTTGCAATATATAGCCGTGCTAAAGAGTTAGGTTTACCGTTTACTAGTTGTATTGAACATCTAGGAGTTATTAATGGTAAAACTACATTAGACGTTCACTTAATCAAAGCATTATTATTGAAGGCAGCTATAACATGGGAGTGCACAAAAGATTATATAGCTCTGTATGAATATACAGACGGTAATAATGTTTATATAGATAGTAAGATACCTGACTATTGTAGGCGATTCAAAAGCAAGAGAGAAGCTGATGAATTTAATGCTAGTTCTGATAATGACGAAATTGGTATTTATCCAGTTAGAAATTATCAAGATTATAACGGTACAATCTACAAGGAATATCAGTTGAATAATAAGTTCGGTGTTGCAGCTAATCAACAACAAGCTAAAGATATTGCAGCGAAAGGATTAGTTCCAATATTCCGAATACCTAATGTTCCTTGTGATTATATTACTGAATATAAACTTACTCGTATAGTAGATAATAGAGTTATTACTAGTATTGGTCATTTTAGTTATAGCGATGCTGTAACTGCTGGACTTGCTAGTAAAGATACTTATACTAAGTATATGAGAACACTTATCGGTCATAGAGCTTTTACGCTTGCAGCTCGTGATATAGCGGCTGATGTCATACTTGGTTGTATGGAAACAACAGAAGCTAAGATAGTGAACAATATGAGTATTGATGATGCTGATATTGTAGAGATTTGATAGTAATAGAAGTCTAACTATTGCTAATCAATAGATACGAAATAAGACAAAACTTTACGCTAACAATGAGCTATATGCTCACTTTTAATAATTAATTATTAATCATTTAAAATTTTACAATTATGGGACTTCAATTTGGATTTTCCGCAGTACAGAGTTGTAAGAGAGTAATGCAATCTAGTAACGAACCTACATTGACAGCTAACAGCACTAAAGCTAAGTTTAGTCTTACAGGTGCAGTTACTCGTATCATGGGTCTCGTTCCTGGTGATACAGTTCAGTTTATTAGTAATGTTGCTGATATTGATGCAGCTATTGCTGAACGTGATGCCGAAGTTGTTGCATGGTGTGAAGCTAACAATGTTGAATTTGGTACAGAAGCTGCTCGTGCTGCACTTATCCAAACCTTTGGCGAATATGGTATCTGTAAAGGTGTACCTTTGTTCGAGAAAGACGGTAAAGTTAAACTTGTTGGTGTTCGTATGACAGCTGAACAAAAGGCTGCTGCTTTTGAACTGAACAAAGAGAAGATTGCAGAGGAACTTGGCAAGTCAGTAGAAGAAATCACTATTGATGATTATGCTCCTGTTACTCGTGCTTACTCTGGTGCACGTACTTCTACTTCTTCCAATCTTAATGGTGTTGGTTTGCCGTTGACTTTCTCTGATTCCAGTATGTGGAATGAACTGAAAGAGAATCTCGGTGAAGATGCAGAGAAAATCAATCGTGTATTCGAGGTTAAACTTAACGAACCTTTCTCTGTTGCTGTTGAAACTGGTAGAGTTATCGGTGACGAAAAAGAAACTGTTGAAGTTAGTGCTTACAAGATTGTCTTCCAATCTGATGAAGAACCTTCTGTTCGTCAGTCAGCTAAATAAGACTTCTTCCAGTAAAAGCTAGATTATAAAGAGCTAAATTCTTAATTGAATTTAGCTCTTTTTTATTGGCTATAATTTTGAAATTTATTATATTTGGAAACTTTGCAATAAACAATAGCAAGCCTGTACAACTTGTTATTGCTAGTATTAATCTTTATAAAAACAATTTTTATGAGTACTCAAAAAGAAGGAACTGCCAAAGTAGATGAATCAGTAGTAAATCAACCAGCTAATAGTGCTGCAACTACTGCTCCTAAAAAGCGTCGTAGAGGTATTAGTAATGAGACAAGAACTACTTCTCGTAAGAAGTTCTCTCACAAAGATGCTATTAATAATCTTTGGTTATTTGTTGGTCATCTTCATGCTCGTGTTGCTTGGGTAACTATGAAAGAAGAAAGCAATATGCGTCCGGCATTTGCAGGAAAAGCTGTTCCACAGCTTGTTATTGAAGCTACTTCTCTTCATACTAATCCTGCTGATGTTCGTGTTGCTAGTAAGACATTCTGGGCTTATGAAAGTAATGTTGACTATATTCCTGGCGGTGCTAAAGAGAAGTTTATTAATATGGACTTTGCTTGGATAAAACACTTCCTTGATGTAGTTGTATTCAAAGGTCGTGAAATGACTGACGAAGAATCTGAAATGCTTGAACTTGGTTATGTTGACTATGATGATAATGGTCAGTATGAACCAGTTGAAGTAGAAGATGTTATCAAGGCATGGGGAGTTCTGTTTGACAATGTAGTTAAACTTGTTGAAACGGGTGGTGAAAATGGTAAGTCTGCATTACTTGATAAAGTAGGTAACCAAAGACAGTTTTGGTTCAGACTTAATCGTTACTACAAGAACAAAGGTGATTGGGCTTTCTCCGGTCAAGGTTCAGAAGAAGGCGACTTAGTATTCCCGAACATTGTCGGACAAGGTATCTTTGAAGAGAAGTTCATGTTGGATGCTACTCATTTTAAAGAACCTAGTCTTATGTTTGATATTACTAAAGAACGTATTGCTCCTATGGACGGTGTTCAATCAAAACAAAAGAAAGCTCCTAATCTTGCAGCTGCCCCAGGTATTGGCGGTATTGCAATGGGTGCAGGGATTGTTCAACCTAATATGGGTGGTATGCCAAACTTTGGTGCGGCAGGTACTTTTAATCCAACTGAAGGTTCTGCATTTGCTCCTGATTCAGAAGACAATGGTGGACTTCCATTCTAAGTAATCCAAATATATTTCGTTAATAATGTTATAAGCCTAGTATAAAGCTAGGCTTATTTTATCTAGTTATACTATGCGTAGAGGAATAAGACAAGACTTAACAAAAGAGTTTATATTATCTAAGGTTAGTCAGGAAATGATTATGGCTAAATATATGGGTATACCTGTATCAGTAGTTAATGATTGTGTTGAAAACAATGTTCTTATATGTTCTCCTTTACGTGTTGATAATCATCCAACATTTGGTTTTGCTTTTAATAAGAATCATAAGCTAAAAGCATGTGATTTTAATGGTTCTTTCTTTGGTGACTGTTTTGATTTAGTAGCTTATGTTCTAAGTTTTAAAACTGGTCGTCATATAAATGTTGCTAATAAGGCAGATTTCTATTATGTATTAAAGCACATAGCTTATACTTTCCGTAAGATAATATATGACGGAGAAGTTGACGATGAGAATGAAATCTTACTTAAACAAGTAATATCTAAAATCAAAGCAAGTAAACCTATTATTGAAGTAGCTACTAGAAGTTGGAATAATAACGATAAGAATATTTGGAAAAAATGGGGAATTGGTCTTCATTGGCTTAATACTCATTTTGTCTATCCTGTTGACCAAATGTATATTAATAGGTATTGTCAACCTATTCCTAAATATAAGTATAAAGAATCTGACCCTTGTTATGCTTATGTTACTGGACTAGATAGTAACGGTATCTATAATATTGAATGTTACTTTCCTCTTCGAGATAGAAGTAAGGGAGAAGTAAAGTTCATAACCAATCATAATGGTCTTGTTGGAATACTTAATCTTGATAAGCCTAAGTATGATATAATTATTATAACTAAATCATATAAAGACAATCTAGCATTAAGTAATTGGTTACATTCCTATCCTTTAAGGGGGAATTTGTCAGAGTCTAAAATAGGAGTAATTAATGTTACTTCGGAGAGCTACGTTCTTAAAGATTACGAATATAATTGGCTTCAATCTAAACTAAATGACGGTGGAATACTTGTTTCATTCTACGACTGTGACCTGACCGGTGTACATGGTGCTCGTAGGTTACGTAAAGAATATGGTATTATACCTATTGTTATTCCTAGAAGTTATGGAGCTAAAGATTTCTCGGAGCTAATTACTATGTATTCTAAAGAAACTATTAATTTATTCATAGAACAAACAGAATCATTATTTGAATATGATTAGAGAAGAAGAATATAAGCCGCTGCCTAAAGCGCAAGAAGAATTGCGAGTGATTAACTTTAACTCATTCGCACCATTGAGAAGAATAGCTATAAATAGTTTCGGTAATAGTGGAGCTGTTCATAGCTATTATTTTATGTACCCTTTAACAGATGAAGAAGAGAGTTACTTAAACCATATTAAGCAACAAATGATTGATAATCCTAATACATTGTTTCGTATTTCATTGTCTGACGGTACACCAATAGATTTCTCTAAGATAAAAATCTATGGTAACTTTGACTTTGATAATACAGAACATATTGCGATTATTAAAGAGTACTTGGCTAAAGATTTGTACAGTTCTCATAAGATACCTAGAGAATTCAATTATGAAGCTAATACTTCGGTATCTAAAGGAAACTTTATACAGTGGACTGAAAGTACTGATTATCTAAAGTGTTTCAAGTTCTATCATGCGAGAATAGGTAAACCAAATAAATACATAATTGTAAGACTTACAGCAAATGAAGTTAAATACAAATCCGTTTAGTTACGAGTTAGACGAATCGGATATTAGGATGATTCAACATAATCTTAAAGTTAATGGTACTTATGATACTATCGCTAGTTATCTTCATGAATTAGATTTACCTAATTATCCTTATATTCAGACTATTCATTTCAGATATAAATGGATAATGGCAGCTCTCTTATATTTAGGATATGATAAAGAATCTCTTGAAAAGGTTCATGAAGCTAATCTTAAATATGAAGAAACTCATCCTCCTATTGTTTACGAAAAGAAAAGAGGTGGAACTAATAAGACTGGTGCTAAACGAATTGGCAAACCTTCCCCCATAAAGGAGCGGAAAGTTGATTCATCTCCTGTCAATTCTAAAGTTAGAATTATTGTTATTGAAACTAATAAGTCTATGATTATTGATAGAGAAGTTGCTATTGGTCTTATGCGTGAACAACCTAATAAATATAAAATTGAAGAACTATGAGCGAATCGAAAAGTATTATTCTTTATAAACGTAATGCACAAGGTAAACCAATCTTTTGGTCAGCTGAAATACTAGGACACAAGATTATACTAAAGTATGGTATTGTTGGTAAAGAAGGGACTACATCTGAATATGTTCCACCTAGAGGTGTTGAGAAAGAATGGAAAACTATTGTCGCAGCTAAGCGTAGAGAAGGAGGTATGGAACTGTCTGAATTATATGATGCAGCTCCTCAAGAAATACCTAATATTGAGGCTTTGAAACATTATCTTGATATGTATCTTCCTAAATACAATACTAATAATGAAGGATTTGTTCTTCCTATGTTAGCTAAGATATATGAATATAATAACGAACAAAACCTGTTAGCTCAAATTAAGATTAACGGTGTTCGTTGTAATATATCAGCGGTTATGCGTGGTGAAGGATTCTTTAAAACTAAAGGTCTTGTATTTCATAGTCGTAAAGGACTTGAATATAAATGTCCTGTATTGGAGAATATATTGCTTGATGATGTTATTACAGACAAGCTATTCAATCGTATGTTAGAAGATAATCTAGTATTAGACGGAGAATTATATATTCCAGGTCTTGAACTAAATGATATTCTAAGTGCTGCCGAGAATCTTAAAAGTCCGTATAATCGTTTTCTTCAATTTTGGTGTTATGATTTAGCTATTGATGATATGATTCAAACTAGTCGTATATCATTATTGAAGTCAGAGTTTGGCAAGTTTAAGATGCCTAATTACGTTAATGCTAAAGCTATTCTTAATTATCACATGAATAATAAGAATCGTTTCGTTCTTATTCATACTTATGATAATGTAAATGGAGATGAAGATATTATTAAATATCGAGACATCTTTGTTGAAGCTAAGTTCGAGGGAGCTATTCTCCGAAATCCTTATGCTACATATCAGTTTGGTAAACGTAATTCTACTATGTACAAAAGTAAACCAATATTAGATGGTAAATTTGAAATCCTAGATATTATTCCCGAAGGAGCTAAACGACCTAACTTTAGTAAGTTTGTTCTTCGTAATGATATTAATGGTGAAACATTTGAATGTATGCCAGTTGGTGATGCTTCTACTCGTCAAAGTTATCTTATTAATAAAGACAAGTTTATTGGAAAGATAGCGTTTGCTGAATTTAGATGTAGGTCAGGTGTCAAGGAAGTTCCCTCACATGGAAATGTTATAAAAATACTTGATAATGAGCCTACAAGATTACCAAATAATAACGAAGAAGAAAGTTAATTATAATCAATCTTATATAGACTATAAGAAAAAGAAACTGATAATAAAAGATATACATTTGAATAACAAACTAAGGATGCTTATAATGTCTAAGTTCGACCCAATAGAAGGACAAGACGGTATGTATCTAGGTTTTGTTACAGATAATGTTCTAGGTCAATGCCGAAATGTATCTGTTTCTGATTATGGTTATTATTCTGTTTCTGCATCTGATATTATACAAGTTCTCGATGTTAAGTCAGATACTAATGTTAAGTTAGTAAAAGAAGAAGAGGATGATAACCTTGTAGTATATAAGTTGTTAAAGTAAGTCGTGGTTTGATTCTTGCCCTATCATTAGTCGAAAGATTAGTGGTAGGGCTTTTTGTTGTTCCCCTGTAAAGCTAAGTGTTACTACTATATATTCTGATTGTGAGATAAATCGTTAGCTTATACTCAAAGAGGACTGTCGGAACGTATAAGAAACAACGCTCCTTTATGGGGGAAATCAACGAGAATAGCTGATATTTCGTCTCTGTGCGATTTACTATGCCAACCTTAACAACTATACTATTTTTGTCTTACGTTTAATGACGAGCCTTAGAATCGTTTTCTGTATATGCTGAAAAACAGTAAGATTTTCTTTGGTCTGATATTAAGATTGATTATATTTGTGAATGAAGTAATGGAGAAGAAGCAAATAAAAGCTAAATACATAGTTGTTAGACAACCTGACAATAATATTGCATATCGCAATTCTATTAGGTTCTTATATATTGTAATAACTCGTGAAGAACTATCTAAGAAAATCGACAATTATCTTAACGGTAAGATTGAAAGGACTGCTGGTGTTTATGCTCCTCTTGATTTGTTTAATCATATTATTAAGCATAGGAAAGTTTATTCCTACGAAGAAGCTAAACTTCGTGCACGTTATTTAAATAAAAAGTATGAAAGAAGTCAAAAACACAGTTAGATTCGTCACTATTCCTAATTTTCCTAATTATTGTATAGGAGAAGACGGAAAAGTTTGGTCTGACAATCGTAAACGTTATCTTAAATGGTATCGTGGTAAAGGTTGCGAACGACCTCATGTTACATTGTTTCACAATGGTAATAGTGCTAAGCTATTTATAGCTACTCTCGTTGCTCAAGCATTTGTTACTAATCCTAAACCTAATATATATAAATATGTTAGGTATAAAGATGGTAATAGTGCTAATAATCATTATACTAATATTGAATGGTGTAGAAACCAAACTGGAAGTAAGTATGGAAAATGAGATAAAAAGTGTTTCAGATATTATAGCTGAAATAAGTAAGAAAGATAAGAAGAGACAAGTATTCATTCTTACTAATCTTATTAATCAGTTAAAAAGTACTCGTATAGAGGCTAACAGCAATTACGAAGATTGTAAGCTTTCTTATACTCGTAGAACAGATAATTATATTGGTAACTTTAAGCTGATGCTATTTAAGAAACAATTAGATTGTCTGGATATGATTATTGAGAACTTAGATTCTTATCTTGACGAATTATTAAGCAAATAGTATGGATAGAGCTAAAATCTTTCAAAGTGTCATTAAAGGAACTAATGTATTTACTCCTATTATTGATAGTTATCATACTGTTGGTAATCATATTATCGAACTTAGTTGTTCTGAAAAAGATAATCAACACGGGTTATACAATAGAGAAGTTAATGGTATTTCCTTTAAAGGTACGTATGGTGTGACCGTTATTACTAATAACGGTAATGGGTGGGAACGTAGTATTAAGTTAGATAAACTATGTTATTCTCGTGAAGAAGCTATGGAATATATTAAATCATTAGATAATGCAAAACGGTGAAATAATACCTGCTCTTATTGCTAGAATTAGACAAAATAATACTAACAATATTATTATTCGTAATAAACTTTATTCTCTTCTAAATAGTATTACTAATAAGTTTGATGATGTTATTAAGAATACTCCTCATATTGTAGACTTTCAAAATATGTCTAATGAACAAGTACTTGAACATTATTATCTAAGTGTTGGTGCTGAAAGTCTTTGGGATTCTCGCGAGCTTATTATGAAAGCTATATCTGAACAGAATAAGTTAATCAAAGAAGAATATGATAACAGTAATAAATAATAAAGAACTTGGTAAAATCGAAATAGTTACTCAACAATATCAACTGGGTCTTTATGTAGCTATTTATAAAAATAAAAGATTAATTAATCAATTTGGAAGTAATCTTAAAGAAGTTGCATATCATAGGAAAGTTCGTATTAGAGCTATTAAAATAGGAGATACTATTGTTGATGGAACTATTCTTGAAACTAAAAGTAAATATCCAATAAATACATTTGAAAATGAAAGTTCTAAAGAAGTTAGTAAATAGACTATTAAAACTAATTAAAAAAGATAGTCCTCTTACATGTTCTGATTGCGAAAGGTGGGGAACTATGGATTGTCCTAATAGTTATATGTGTTATTCTACTAAAGATAAACCTTATTTTAAATCAAAACATAATGGGAAGTAGTTTATTTAGTATTAAAGCCGAGTTGCAGGATATTATCTTGCAACTCGAAGAAGGTGAAGCAACAGATGAACTTGTTGCAAAACTAGGTATTACCGAAGATAATCTTAAAGATAAGATTGCTGATTATCTTCAAGTAATTAAACGTTATCAATGTGACGTTAAAGAATGTAGTGACGAAGTTGCTCGTGTTAACCAAATTAAGAAAACAAGAGATAATACTCTTAGACGTCTTAAAGATGCTGTTCTTGAAGCCGTTCTTATGTTTGGCTCTACTGGTAAGTCAGGTAATAAAGTTATTGAGGGTAGTACTTATAAAATCTATTCTCGTAATACAACTGCTACTGTATTAGATGATATTCGTATCTCTGATATTATCCGACAATTTATGGATATTGTTACTGAATATCTAGCAAGTACTGAAATTAAAGAAAGTCTTAGTATTGAATATCTTGCTCGTATTATTAGTGCTCACATGAAAGCTGAAACTTCCCCCATAGAGGAGTCGGAAGATGTGCAATCTCCTTTCGTCGACGTAACTACTGATGATATATTTGCTATTGATACTGAAATAACTATTAATATACGTTTATCAGAACTAGCAAATTCTACTAATTTCAATCTTGCTCAATGGATTGGACAGAATCCTCATAAGGTAGAATTTAAATCTTCTACTAGTAAATCAGCTGTTGCAGCTAATTTAGATTTAAATGCTAACCTTACTATTGCTAAACAAGTATCTAATACATCATTAATAATTAAATAATATGTTTGAAGTAGAAGATTGGGTAGAAGAACTGATTGAGAAAATTATGAATACTTATGGTTGTACTCGTAGACAAGCCATTGATTCAATAGAAGAAAACCTTTATTAAAAAGTTAGATATGCAGTTTAATTTTAGAGATTCAGATTATAGAATTAAGTACAAAGCTCGTGGAATTGCTTGGAGAGGAAAAATTGGAGTAGATGTTAGTGATTGTAAAACAACAGAAGAAGCTATTGTAAAAGCTAAACTTGATTATACAGTTGCTAAATGTCAATTGTCTGCAAAAATGCCAGCACACGATAATGGTGCTAGTCGTGATGGTTCTATTTTTCCTAATGTAGTTAACGGCTTTGAATTTGTTGATGTTCCTGGTGAGTTTGCAACTTATCGTACTGATACTAATATTCCTCTTGGGAAAGTAAAGTCTCGATACGAAGTAGTACAAAATCAAATGGCTTTTGGCTTCTTTGATGATGCTCTTGGTGGTAGAGTAAAACTCGACCGTGCAGGATATTTTGGTTATGGACAAAAGATATTTATGTCAGCAACATTTGATAAAGATATTAATATTGGTGGTAAAAACGATACTATTCAACATTACTTTGTCTTTACTAATAGTCATGATGGTGGTAGTGCTGTACAAATGATGATTACTCCTATAAGAGTTGTTTGTATGAACGCACTTCATGCAGCTAGAATATCAGCTGAAAGTTATATATCTTTTAGACATAACAAAGGTGTCAATACTAAGATACTTACTGTTCCTGAAATACTTGGTCTTACCGAACGTAAGATAGAAGAGGAAGAAGATATGTATCGAGTATTATATAAAACTAAAGTATCAGACGAAGAAGTGAAAAAGTATTTGTCTGCAACCTTCCTTACGGGGGAAGAATTCGAGAGAGTAGATGAATTGTCTTTATATAACGGTCTGTTCCGTAGAGATAATTCTGCCTATGAAGCTGCTGGAATATCTATGCAGAAACTAAATACTCTCTGCGATTCTTTTGAATATTATCAGGAAGGTGTTGGTCAAAGACTAATAGCTGGTACAGCTTATGGTGCTTATAATGCTGTTACTGGTTATTTCTCTAACGTTAAAGAGTATAAGACAGAAGAACTTCGTTTGAAGAATACAGTATTTGAAGGTGATTACAATACTAGTCTTAAAGCTCTTAATTACGCATTGGCTGGTGTATGGGAATAAAGAATTTTATTAAGAAACTAATTGGGTTATTTACTGTTCCACGTTGTCCTAATTGTGGTGCTAGACTAGAAGAAGTTCCACGTGAAGAGGAAAGTGACCCGATTGCTTTTAAATGTATTAACTGTGGTAAAGAATGGAGTTAGAAACCGTATTAAAAACAATCTTATTAGATGTCCCTGTTATTGAATGTTTTATTCAGTTTATAATAACTGCAATAGCACTAAAGATTACTAAGGAAAGACTAGATGATGAAGTAATAAGCACAGTTACTCTTAATTGTGTTTTATTCTTTATTCCAATATTAGGTCATGTTCTATTTGTAATATTTATAATCAGGTTTGTTCATTTATTAAAGTATCTATATGGAAAAGAAGAATAAGGTAAGAACTTGTGGTAATTGTGCTTATTTAGAAATAAGAGATAAAAAACAGTATTATTATTATTACCGAGCTTATGTATGTGTGAACGAAGATGCGGATAATTTTATTACTTGGAGAAGACCTAGTAGTCCTACTGATTGTCCTTATCATAAATTTAAAAACAACAATTATAATGAGTAAATTATGAAGAATAAAAAGAAAATAAGAACTTGTGGTAATTGTATTAATTGTGTGAAAGTAAATCCTACTCGTATGTGTTATTCTACTTATAAATGTGATTGTCCATTTAATGATACATATTTCTTAGGTAGAACTAAACCATCTCATCTAGTTGAATGTAAATATCATGAATTTAAAAATGAAAATTATGAAAATAAACCTATGAGTGAATCTACTAAAAATATAATAGATGCACTTTATGGCACAGAAGTAGATAATAAATTATTAACTTTTTTAGAAAACAATGAGTAAATTAAGTAAAGCAATAGCTAATGCTATTATTGAATTTAATGGTGGTTTATTAACTCAAGATGAACTTTATCAAAAACTAGAACAAGACATTGATGATGTCTCTGTTAAAGTATGGCGTGAAGATAAATCTGTTCCATTACCTACTTATGGTAGAGAAGGAGATGCTTGTTGTGATGTCTATGCTAAGAGTATAGAATATGATTCAGACAAAGATAGATTTATTATTCACACAGGATTACATTTTGCTCTTCCTGATGAATATGAAATGGAACTTCGTCCTCGTAGTAGCAATACTAAAACAGATTTTTATATGCCTAATAGTCCCGGCACATTAGACTTTAAAAATAACTAAAATTCATGCCTTATTGTTTCGGAATACTAGAATTTTTATTATATTTGTAATAACTAAAATTTTTAATTATGACAAATATATTTAAAGGTACTGGAATTATTAAAAGAACTTGTTCTTATTGTGGTAAAGAGTTTGAAACTTATAAATGGAGAGGTAAAGGAACTTATTGTTCTAAAGAATGTGCAGATAAAGATAAAGTAATTGAGCATTCTCCAAATACTAAATGTTTTATATGTGAAAAACCTATTTATATTAAACCTAGTAGAATTAGAAGAAGTAAAACTGGAAAATTTACTTGTTCTAAAGAATGTATGGGTAAAATGAGAAATAAAGTATTTATAGGTGATAATAATGGAAACTATGGAAATAAAGTAAGTACTAAAATACATAAAGGATATTGTTATATTCGTAGTGATAATCATCCTTTTAAAGATTATCAAGGTTTTATTAGAAAACATAGGTACGTTATTGAACAGAATTATTCTTTATTTGAATCTAAGTATTTTATTGTCATTAATGGTTCTCATTATTTAAAACCTGAAATAGATGTTCATCATAAAGACGGAGATACTTTAAATAATAATATTGATAATTTAATTCCTATTTCTCGGTCTGAACATACTTCTACACATAATAAAGAAAAAGTTATAATAAGAGATAATAAAGGTAGAATAACTGAAGTCTTTAAATTGGGTGAATTGCTGGAAAATCATAGTAACAATGACAATCAGCAGCCAAGCGATAATAGTAATATTATTGAAGGTTCAACGACTAGTAGCCGAATCCAAACAGATAATGTTGCGGATAGTAATGCTGCCACGAGTGCCCAACCTACATTAAGTAGTGATGATATAGTCTGAACTGCACATATATGTTACAATTAATAAAAGTGCAGAACATAAGGATAAAGAGCCTTATGGTTAACAACTCCTCAATGGGTTATAGAGGAGAACTTCTTGTTATTTTCAAGAATCGTACTTCTCGTCAATTAATTAGAATTATTAGTACTTTTGGTAATGCTTTTAACGATATTGTTACACGTGTTAAACACGAAAATGCTTATAATTCTATTATGTGTGCAAGACAAGAGTTTAATAAGTTAATTGAGAAAGAAGGATGTCCTTATGTGAAAGGCGACCGTGTTTGTCAACTTCTTGTTCGTCGTCGTGAGAAGATTACTTGGGATGAAGTTGAAACTCTCGAAGAACTTGGTACTACTAAAAGAGGTACAGAAGGATTTGGTAGTACTGGAAAATAAACTAATTATTAATTTTAAACAATAAACAATTAAATTATGAAAGCAATTGGAATTAAAATGGTTGAACTTCAACCAATGAGAGCTAGTATGGCTCTATCAACTGGTTATAAAATAGGTAATGCTCATCCTGATGATATGGGTTATGAAGTTACTTATCCAGATGGATATAAAAGTTGGACACCGAAAGATGTAGCTGATGCTGCGTATTATCCTCTTTCAGAGAATAATGACGGTACTAAGATTCTAAAAGAAGATGTTGAGAACTTTATTACAGATGTGCATGTTACAACAATAGGAGAAAAGACTACTGTTGTTAATGCTCATACTCGCAGTGGTTTCGATACTGTTCGTCATTCTTCTTGTGTTGACCCAAAGAATTATAGTGAGGAACTTGGCAAACAATATGCTATGGAAGAAGTTGTTAATGACCTTTGGGCACATCTTGGTTTTGTTCTTCAATGGGCTAAATACGGTATTAATGTTAAACCTAAAGAAAGTAAATATCCTCCTCATATTCAAAGAGTAATTACAGAATATGAAGAGCTTAACGATAAGATTGGTAAACTTAATAAATTTATTAATAGCAATCCTTTCTTTAAGAAACTTGATGCAGAAGAGAGAAATGATATGACTTGTCAGCTTACGTCTATGAGAAACTATTCTGATATTCTTCTTTCTCGTCTTACAAGAGCTGGCGTTAATTTTGAAGAATGTATTTAATTATAAGAAATTATGTTTAAACAATATCGTAGAAAACAAATTGCAGAACTTCGTTCTGTTACACAGAAAGATATAGATTTATATAAAGCTAGAACTGATAATAAAAACATATCTAATGCTTCAAATATATATTATGAAGATGAAAATCATAATTGCATATCTATATCTAGTGAAGATATTAAAGCCGGTTCTCCAAAACTAGGAGATATGATTGCTCGTAATCCTAAAAATCATAAAGACCAATGGCTTGTTGCTAAAGAGTATTTTAATGATAATTTTGAAGAACTTATTTAATTATGCTAAAAATAAATAATGTATTATCCATAGAAACTTATGGAAATAATTCTAAAGTAGTAAATCCTAAAATACCATATAAGGTATATCAGTGTAATAGTCTAGCTCGTATGCAAGACAAGAACGGTAGTAATACTCTTCATGTTGTTCTTGAAGATATAACTCCAAGTGCTGACAATGATACTTTTGACCGAGAAAAAATTGTAGTTGAACTTAATCAGTTCGTGAATACTTGGAATCCTTATGTTGAACCAAAAGAAGAAATAAAAGATGAAGTCGGAGAAGTACATGATTAAACAGATTCGCAAAGCTATGCGATATGTTAGTTGTTTACCACAACTTAAAGCTCGTAATAAAGTTTATCTCAAACTTAAACAAATAGAGAGCAACTATAAAACAAGCGTGAAAACAAATACAATATCGTAAATAACCAGTTTTAGTTATACATTATTAAGAGTACTAGTAGAAATACTGGTACTCTTATTTTATAATATTATGACAAAAAGAATAAGTGTTAAAGTAAAAGCCTATCAATCTAATGGATTTAGTAGAGCTTGTAAGAATTGTATTTATAGACCTTGTACTCCAATACAATCAAATCTATGTACTAAAGCCTATGTAGAAGGTTATATGAAAGGATACAAAAGAGCTAAGAAAGATATGAAAGAAAGTAAATGAACTTAGAACTATTAATAGTAGCAATACTGTTGATAGTTCTTTTTTTTAAACTGCACTTGGATAAAACCAACGTACTAAGGATAATTGTATTGCTGGACTTGCCTACGCTCGCAAAGCTCGCTAAATCCCCCATAAAGGAGCGGAATTACCGGTAAACCAACTCCTTTATGGGGGAAGAAAGCGAGCCGATAGGCGAGCGAGATATAGTAAAGCTAAGTTAATTAAAAATTTAATAGTATATTTGCATATCTAAATGATAAATCTATATTATATAAGAAGTCTTTATCTTATTATAGTGTTAATTTTATGTTAATTCATTGATTATCAATTAGTTAGATGATTCAAATTATACGCAAAACTGTATAAAATAGTAGTGAAATTGCTTGGTTTTATACGCAAAACTGTATAAATTTGGCGATATTAACAATTAATTAACACATATATATGGAGACCAATAGTAATGCTGATAGTAGTCTTATTAAACCTACTATATTTCCTTTCAATATTAATCCAAAAGATTATAGCAATAATGCTTTTGACGAGCTTCAACATATAGCTAATAAGTATGGAGTAGATATTGTTCTAATCAAAGATGAAAAAGTAAGATATACTGGTAGTTTTATGCAATTATACTTTGATGGAATGTCTAATCTAAGATATTTAAAAACTCATGGTTTATCTATGTTGAATTATATTTATAGAAATATTAAGTTCGATTCTAATTGGATAGTATTAAATCAGACTAAAATTTCAAGAGAACTATCTGTTAGTCAACCTAGAATAAATGACGGTATTCAACAACTTATAAATGCTAATTTTATTGCTAAAGCTGTTAATGATAAAAATAATATTTATATCATTAATCATAATATGATGTTTATGGGAGATAGAAATAGATTCATATCTGAATATATCAAACTGTATTCTAATAAATAGCTAAAAAATTACAAACTTTTTAAGTATATATAAATTAGCCCGAATTACTCTCACGAGCAGTTCGGGCTTTCCTATGAGTTGTAATATTAAGTAGTTAGTTATTCTTCATCTTCATCAATAATCATATTAGCAACAACTTGACCTAAACCACTAAACGGACTACTACGTACTTTATAATAACTATTATTAGCACCAAGTCTTTGATGTTTTATAATTTGATTAACTAATGGTATCTGTTTCATTATATTAACTTTAAGTTTATTCTCACCTGAATAAGTACCTGAATTATAATATAAATCATCAGGATTACCAGTAATAATATAACTACAACAGGCTTCCAGTAATTTAAGATTATCAGATGCAATACTTAATGCAGCTACTGGTTGACTATATAGTTTCTTACCTTCATTAGCTATTCCCCATGGAGTATATTGAATAGTTTCAGACATTAGACGGTCAGCACTATATAGGATATAGTCGGCTACTTGTGTAGAATCATCGTCGTCATCTAGCATTAATTTTCCTACTACAAATAGTGCTACTGCCTTAGTAATAGCTATCCATTCACCTAAGCACCTACGAATATTAGCTTTATCATATTCAGGAAGAATATTATAATAAGTAGTAAGATTAGCTATAAAATCTGCATAACCTTTAGCAATTCCTTGAAGAGTACGAACAGCTTGAAGTTCGTTACTATCATTAAGTTCGTAGTATTTCTTAAATGGCATTGCTATAAACTCACCTAAACTAACATAAGTTCCTTTACTAATAGACTCTCTAGTTTCGTTATATATACCGTCAAAATGACCTAAACGATAACCAAAACGTTTTTGGAATCCAGGAACTAAGTGTTTATGGAACTGCATTAGTAAAGCTCCCCACCAAGATTGTTGTAATTGATTAGCACCAATCTTATCATAGATACCATGTATTTGATGATTAACTGATATAACCTTATTACGGAAAGCTGCAATATCATCATTAGTAAGACCACTGTCAGGTTTAAGAGTAGCAACACCGTTCTTCAAGATAAGACTTTCTCTAAAAGAAGGATGATTCTCAAACTTAGTTCTTTCTTCTTTAGTATCTTCTTTATAGGTAGCTTTAAACTCTTCTCTTATCTCTTTAGGAACAGAACGTAAGAAGTCAGTTATTATATCAGCTTTAAACTTAACATAACGTTCTTTCTCAATATATGATTCAAGCACTTTATCTCTGAATGTTTCATATTTAGTAACTAATTCAGGATTATTCTTACGAAGAACTTTAAGCAATGCTTCTTCTCTAAGTCCCATAGCAAACTGTTCAAATGACATTACTTTATTCTTACCATTAACAGCAACAACTCTATGAGAATGAAGCATAGCTAACAATGTAGCGTTCTGCATATAATGTTCACCTGCGGTTTGTTGGATAAACAACAGATTTTCTAATTTACCCATAGGATTGTTACCTTTACCATAACGTTCTGTTACCATATCAGATTCAATAACATTGAATAATCTAATAACAGCATTAGTTTCGTTATTAGTAGTTTCATTATAAGCATCAGCTAAATAACTACCTATATTCTGCATCCATTCGTTCTCACCTTTACGGAAGTCTTTGTATTTAAAGAATTGTCCGGCAGCCATTTCCATTTGTATCTGTGTCTTACCATATAATACGTTGGCAATACCACCAGTAACATTTAACATCATAAACTTACTAGATACCATATTACGCATAACACGAGATACTTTAGAACGAGTACCTTCATCCATTTCAAATTCATTAAATACTAACTTACGAACTTGATTCTCAAAGTGCTTAACTATATTAGAATCATCGCTCTTAGTTGTACGTATTTCTTGTTTACCAGTAATTCTACTAAGTAATCTATTATCCATAAGTTTATCATTAGGATTTCTCTTAATAATATCCATATTACGTAATTGATTACTAGTAATTTTAGCTAATCTAGCTATATCATTACGAGTATTAAAGTTATACATGCTATCAATAAATGAATTAAGTCTTTCAAGAACATTAGGATTATTACGTTCTGCATTTTCCTGTGCTCTTTGCTTACGTAACTCATTATTCTTAGCTTGAGTTTCACGAACATAAGCTAGATATTCATCAGTAGTTTCACCTTCTTGTTTCTCACGAATAGGAAGAAGTTTAATCTCTGATAAACTATGTAACATAGGAGCATTACTAAATCTTTTATATAGATTAAGCTCTATATCAGACTTATTAGGAGTATCATACCAACCATGACTACGTTTAAAGTCTTGCCAATAATCAGTAAAACCTTGATGAGGTTGTTCAACAGCTTGATTAGGTAAATAACCACGATTAATATAGGCACGACTACGTTTATCTTTAACAAGACTATTAAGTAGATTATCTACTTCATTATATAGTTGTTGCTGATAGTTATTCATTCCGTAATACTTATCATTACGATATTTATTAGTAGAAGGTTGTAACTTAACTTCATCATAGTTAGGATTCTTGTACTTGTCTTTAACTTTAGTTTCTAACCATTTATATTTAGGACTATATTCCATATTATTAGCTTCGTCCTTAACTACCATTTGTTTCCAAATAGCTAATGGTTCGTATTCTTTAGTAATAGGATTAAGTACATGATTCTCGTTATACCATTTATCAAATACTACTTTACCCATTTTGTTCATAGCTACATACATAGCTTCGTAATATACAGTATTGATATAACTTATATGCTCATCTAACCACTTTTGAGCTTGTTCTTCATTTGGCTTAACTCTACCAACAGCTGCGGCAAACATTTGCTCTTGATGTTTCTTTAAGTTAGCTATTTGCACTTCTGTAAACTTAGTACCATCAATAACACCTGTTTCATCATACTTACCGTATGCCATAGTACGAACAAAACTGTCAAAAGGATTGCCAGCACGAGTATCCATATAAGCCTTCTTTAACTCATCTAAGAACTCACCTTTTAACTTATAGTCGGTATTAGCTTTAAGCCATTCAGCTGATTCTCGATAAGTTTCAGATGTTTCAGGGTATTGAAGTCCTTCAATAGCTTGTTTATAACGAATAGTAAAAGCATCCTTAGGTCTGTTCTCTTTATACTTATTATTAAGTTGACGACGAGACAATAGATAATTATTAACTGCATTAGCTTCATAATAATTCTCTTTGTAATTACCGTCAATATCAATAACAGCACGCATTTCAGTAAGTTCACTTTGAATCTCGTTAAGACGTTTTTCATTTTGAACAGTAAGAGTACTATAATCATTGTCAATCATTGTACTTAATATATCTCCTTCTTCATGCAATAGCTTCATTAACTTAACATAAGTTTCAGGGTATTTATTAAGTAACTGGTTTGTATTGTAGTACTCTTGATACATCTCTTTAACGTATTCACGTTCTACATTATCTATTAAGAACTTCTCTAACTCATCTTTAGCTTTCTTATATATTAAACCGTCTCGACCGTTCGGGTCTTCGATTTGTGCCAGCTTTACAGCCTCTTTTAGCGACCTTAATTTTTCAGTGAACGTTTCATTATACGGCAGCAAAAGATTGCCATTTTCGTCCAAAATATCGTTCAGAGACACGTCTATACCGTTGTTTTTTGCGTCCTCAATGATAGCTGATATTGCCGAAGTAAACGCTATCTTTTTGTCTCTAGCTTCTATTTCACTAGCTCTTAACTGATTCATCATTTGTTTAAGAACTATTTGAACTATTGGTATATGTGTTTCTTGACTATCAGCCAACCAAAACTGGAAGAAGTTTTCATCTTCAAATGCTTCTGTAATACTAAGCATATTAGATTGTACACGAGGGTCACTAGAAAGACTAGTAATGTAACTATCGAAGTACATCTTAGTACTACGTTTAACTACATTATCTAAGTCTTTGATACGTTTGAACTTATCCTTAATCTGTTTAAGCATATCATTAGTTCTACGTAAACCTTCGATTTCTTCTTCTGTCTCACTTACAGTATAAGCTTCATCAATATTATAAGGTTGAATAGCTTCAATAATAGAATAGTCTTCTACAAATCTATTAATATCATCTAGGAACATTTCATAACGAGTACGTAATGTTTCGTCCTCTAACATACGGTCGAATAACTTCTTATTAGTTATACTCCATTTCTCTTGAACTATCTTGTTACCATTTTCATCTAACTTATAAGTTCCGTCAGGATTAGTAACATAAGTAGTAAAGAAGTTATGTATATCAAATAAGAAATCATCAATACGTCTATTAGTATAACCATTGATAATTCTCAACGCTTGTTCACGTAAGTTATCATTTAACTTAGTAGCTGTATTAGAACGTAAATCAATAGCTGTAAATGAACGGAAAGCATCGTTTAATGCAGCTTCTTCTACATTAGCATTACTACGTTCAACACTTTCAATAACACGAGATATATAATCATTTATCTCTTTATCATTATCTATCAATGCAGATTCAAGTATATCTTCATTAATAAAATTATCTTCTGTCTGAACACGAATAATGTTATTATTAGCAAACTTATCTAATCTAGCGTTTTCTTTAACTACTTGAGTAATGGTATTACGTCTAGGGAATTGTAATTGACTAACACTATTAATAGTTACTTTCTTACTATACATATAGTCAGGAGTGAGACTAACAGATTTAGTAGTTACACGACCTAAGTTAGTAACAATATAAACATTACCTTCTTTTTCGTATCTAAAATATCCACCGGCTCTAAAACCTGTATTATCTACAACAGTTTGGAGAACAGGAACAAAACCAATACCATTAACATTAACATCTTCAATAGTTTGATTAATGCTAGCTTTAAGTTGAGCATAATAAGGAGATTCAGAATTATCTGACTTCTTTTTTCTAAGCTGAATTTCATTGGCTTCTAACTTAGTCATAGCGGTTTGTAGTCTCTTAGCTGCAATATCCTCATTATTACGGTCATTAATAAGTTTACGAATATTACCGTAATTCATATTAGGAGCTGCAACAACATAATTAGTAATACCAAGAGCTTCAAGAGATTCAATAGTATCTAGTATAGTTTGATTATCAGTAGTAGCAATAATGTATCTACGAGAAGTATCAATTTGTTGCTCCTTTATGGGGGAAGTCAAGACTGTACTATTAGGAAATGCTTCTTCAATTAATAAACTAGCACCAACTTCAAATACCTTAGGAAGAACTACAAACTTACGAATATCAGAGTTCATAGCTATATTAATAGAACTAATAAATGCAGGGTCGTGCTGACGAATAGAAACTTCTTCCAGTATATCTAAAGGAAGATACATTCTATTATTATCAGGATTAACACTAACTTCTCCAATTTCGTTTTGTTCCAATGGATTAGTAGGAAGCATATATACAACATCATTATCATATACTAGCTTATATAAACGTAGAACTTTATTATTGTCATTAGTCTTAGCGTAATGACGATACTTACGATTATCTTCACTACCAGTAATCATTCTGCGTTCTTGTGCTTCTTTAAAACTAAGCATACCTACACCAAGTCTATTGAATACTATCTTATTAGATTCTTTATACTTCTTATTCTCAAATGTAAGTACATCAGGATTATTAGGATTAGTTCTAAAGAATAAGTCACGTAATTTTTCTATTGCTTTATCATCATTACTAAGTCTTTCATAGGTTCCTGTTTCACTACCGTATTGAACCATACTATTAATGGCTTTGTCTGAATCATTAATAATATTAGTAGCTGTTGAAACTCCATTATCAGAATCAATACCAGTATCCTGTCCATATAAAAGCTCAACAGGAATAATCTTACTAACTGTTCCACCTTTAAACTTATAGCCTTCTACTACCATAGAATATCTTACTAAGTCCATAGCTGTAAGTTTAACGAAAGGATTATTACTATGCCAAGCATTACGAAACATCTGATATTGAGATTCAGTAGATATAGTACTATCAATAATAGATATTCTATCATAACTATTGCGACGACCTTTATACTCCACATTTAGATTTTTAAATAGATTATCATCCGAAGTATATCTTTGAATCAATACTACTTTATTTGCAGGAGACAACTTCATAAATGCTTCTACATTCTTTTCAGACATATCAGACATATCGAAGCTACCTACTACATCAGTATAACCATATAATCTAGCACGAGTATTCTGTTGACTACTAATAAGATTCAAATTATAACTAGGAATAAACTCATTATCGCTTCTAGTTATAAATCTATTAGTATTAACAAAATTAGATTGTGCTTGACTCATATTAATTATGAAACTCTCTAACTGTTGAATAGTTTGTAGATTACGAACATCGAACTTACTAACTAACTCACGGAACTGTGGAGTTTGAGTTTTGAATATTTCACTATCACGAATAATCTTTTCAGTAGCTATACAGCTATACTTCAGTTGATAATATAAAGAAGGATATGCTGATTCTGAATCATCCTGATTAATATCGTTAATAGTATTGAAACTAATCTTAGGATAAATAGCATCTATAAGATATTTATTACCTTCTTCTGTAACAGCTTTAAGAACAGGATTACCTTTCTTAATACGAGCAATATTGTTATTCTTAATATCAGTAATACGATTAATTACATTATCAATTTCGTTAGCAGATTTACCAGCACCAAACTTATCACTAGTAATAACCATCATGTTAGTATTGATTTGGTCACCTATCTCTTTGAAATATTCAAATGCCCTTAATGCTTTAATCTGATATATAAGATTATCTGTATTATTATAGCTAGTACTTTCTACATCATCTTTAAGATGTTCTCTTAATTCAGTTACTCGTATTCCTTCTTCGAGTAATTCATCTTCATTGATAGTTATTCCTCTAGCTTCAAGCATTGCTTTAACATCTTTAAGACGAGTTTTCTTAGTAATACTATTAGCTGGAATACCAACAGTCTTAGCCAATCTTATATACATATCTCGTCTCAATCCTATAAGGGGATTAAATCCAGTTTCACCGAATACATTATCATTAGCATTTTGTCTAGCAATAAGTTCGGTTATTACAGGTTGATTAACGAATAAGATAGAAGTTTCATAGTTTGCACCACAATCAACAATAGACTTATATACATCGAAAGTATATAAATCAACATTAGGTACACCACCTTCTTTTACACCGTCAAGAATAAGTGCAGTAGTTTCAGAAGAGTAAGGAGTAATTAAACGATTATCTATATTAAGATTATCGTAACTCCAACCTAACTGATTATGGTCTACCATTACTTCTTTTCCACTTCTAGTTACGTCTCTGAAACGTTTTCTTAATTTTGCTTGAGCGTCTTTGGCTTCTTTCTCTGTATTATATGTATATACAAACCTAAAACCACCATGAGCACCGTCAATAATAGTCTTAGCTTTATTACCAATAGAGGCAAAGTTGTCACGATTAACAGAAATAGCTTTAAGACGTGCACCGGACATATTAGCATCACGATACCAATTTTGAGCAATTACTGAATTAATATTACGATAAGTCTCTGACAAACCTTCAAAGATATTACTCTTTGCAGCTTTAATATCTTCAAAATTACTAGACGATAAGTTCTCACCAATAGATACTGGTAGATTCATTATATTAATAAATGTATCTACTATTTTATTGTTACGAGCATCACGAGTATTTTGTTGAGCTACTGTTAATTGACTAAATTCTTCAAGAGACATAGCTCCTACTATTTCAGCTCTTGCTTGAATAGTTTGTTCTAATCTAGCTCTACGAGTTTCATCAGCATAATCAATAGCTAGTTGTTCAGCGTTATCTTTTACATTTTGATAAAATTCTCTTTGTTCATTAATAACAGATTGAATATTACGATACTGTTGTGCAAACTTAGCAACATATTCATCATTAGCATATTCACTTTCATAAAAGTCCATCTTACTTACAATAGCGTCTACTCTTTCACCAAACTTTAATTCTTTTGATTTAAAAGTAATAGTAAGATTATCTTTTATTTCTCTTGGAAGCTCAGCCCATGTTTCATCTGTTTCAGCTATTAAATCTCTAACTTGGTCAGTTAAGAATTTATCATATTCTTCGTTAGCTTTACGAACAGTTTCTCTTGCAGCTTTACGAGCTTCTTTAAATTCTTCTTTAGTAAATTCAGAATTAGTAGCTTTACGAGTTTCTTTATCTATTAAAGAATTTATATAACCAATATATCTGCGATAAGTACTTACTTCATCTTCTCCATCTATATATTCGACCTTATGAGGTTTACCATTTCTATCGAAATAAGCTGTATGATATATACCATAAATACTATCAATATCAAAGTCAGCACCAGTTTGTAATACCCATTCATCAGGAACTACAATAGTAGAACCTTGAGATTCATCTAACAAACCTACTACTTTCATAACAGCAATAGATTGTTTACCTTCTGTTGGAATACGATAACCAATCATAGTATCTAATCCAGCATTTTGTAAGTCCTCTAAAGTTACTTCATGTACAAGATTGCCTTCATTGTCATAAGTATTATAAGCCTTAACCATCCATTTAGGTAATAGTATTTCTACTATTTGACTTCCGTCTTTATGATAAGTAAGTTTACGTCCTAGACTATATCCGTGCTTCTCTTCTACTTTTGATTGCATTAAATCTCTTAAATCTGTACGACCAGACAAAGCTGTTATACCAACATCTGATACTTGACTAGCATGAAAACCAGGAAGTACTTGTCGAGTAACACGATTAGTAAATATACTATTTACAATGTTTTCTATCTTACTACGAACTAAGTTAGTCCATGCAGGCATATAAGGCAATCCAGTTTCAGGATTGATTTCGGCATATTTACGATAATTACTATCTAATCCTCTACGAGTTAACTCGTCTTTAATAAGTGCTATAAATTGATTATTATCAATCTTAACTTTTCCTTCTTCATATACTACGTTACCTCTAGCGTCAATACTAACTCCAATACGAGATGCCGCATCTTTAAAGCTATCTTGAATATTAGCGGTAAAGTTATCAAAGAAATCTTTAATAAGAGATTGTCCTTCGGGAGTATTACCTATATTATCAATTAGTTTCTTAACTATCTGCAATCCAGCTTTATTCTCACCGTCCATGTGTTGTGGAATATCTTGTTGCGTATATAGATTAGAATACCAACCAGTTTTATACTTAGTTTGGATGTCCTCGTTAAACTGTTTCAACCTTTCTTTAGAGGGGAATTTTCCATGAGCATCCCAAAACTCTAATACTCTATTAGTTGTAGCCTTTTCGGTAGTAGTAAAGTTTACTTGACCAATATTATTATCAGTCATATATTTAGCAAGTAAACCAAGTTCACTATTACCTAAAAATCTAGGTATGAGTACAAATTCAGCATTTTTAATCTGAATAGGATTAGCTAATTTAGCATCATTATCTATTTCTAAATCATAATAGAAGTTCTTTTGAACTTGTATTTTCTTAGATAATTCTCCTAACTTAACATTATCAATAGGTTTGCTTTCATCATAAAGAGCTTCAATTAAGTCTTTATAATTATCATACTCGCCACGTAGATACATTCTACGAACAAATTCGTCTAAGGTTATGAACGATTGAGCATCAGTTACTTCTGATTTATCTTTAGCAAACTGTTTAAGTACAAATGCTTCTGTCTCTTTAGATACTTTAGCTATCTTTAATTGTTTCTTTAAATCTTCAATAACTCCACCTTTGCTTTGAACATCTTCAAGAGTAATATATTTAAAACTACTATCTACACTAATAGTCTTATTAGGAGAAACTACTATATCTCCCAAATGCTTCTGTACATTGTATAAGTCATAACCTGCATAAGATAATCCTCCGGCTTGATATTCTTTATTACGTTTAATTGTATCACGAGAATCTTTATAATATGCTTCATCTCCAAAGAACATATCATTAAGATTGTTATATTGAATCTCATAGTTAAGTACCATTTCTGCAATAAAAGCATTAAATGATTCTTGACTAGCGTTCTTATATCTATCTACAAACTCTTTATTAGAACTGTATTTAGCAACAGCTTCTTGTATTCTATAATTAATATAATTATCTATATAATTATATACAGAATTACGAAGTCCACCAGTAAGTCTAATATTGTACTCTCCATTCTCATCTTGTATTAGCGATATTTCACTATTCTTTCCCCCGTAAAGGAGTGAGAATACATTACCTCCCTCGAATAGCCAGTTCATATCTACTCTTTTGGCTATTTCACTACTACTATATTTATAGTTGTCAATCTTATTGACTTTATCAATAAGTAAACTTCTAAACTTAAATACATTACCAGTAGGAACACCATTTGAATCAAGAATACCTTTACGATAATGATAGTTAAGTCTAGCTTCTGATTTACGTAAATCTTTAAACTCTTCTTTTATCTTAGGTTTACCGTTTTCATCAGATACGATAGTTACTACTCCATTCTCAACAGTTGTCTCAAATAAGAAGTTAATAGCTTGCGCCATTTCTGCAAGTTCTTTAGCATAAATATTAGCATAAGCTACATATATTGGATGACCATGATAAATAGAGCCGTTAGCATTAAATAGTCCAGTATAATCTAACTTATAACTATTAAATACGAAAGTCTTAGGTGCATCAGAAGGTGTTTGAGTAAAGAACTTAGATTTTTTAACTCCTTTAGTCATCTCATAATTGTCACCATTATTAGCGTATTCATTAAGCGTAATAATATCCCATTCAAGCGCATTAATATCTTTATAAGATTTAGCCTTTCCTGTTACTTCATTACTAACTCCATTATATAGTTGTGCGCCAAATTCACGATAATATTCAGTTAGTTCATAACCAGTATCTGTAAGACGAAGTAAACCTGGGACTATCTTTCCATTAGACAAAGTTTTCTCAATAAGAATATTACTATATCTATATTGAGGAATATTAGTAAATTTAACTAAGTAATCACGTAGTTCGGTATTACTAACAGGATTATCATTATAACGATTATCGTTAATTCTTTCAAAGAACTTACTTATATAGTTGTTTTTTAGAATATCGCTAACTAGATTGTTCTCTGCATTAATACTATTAAATTCAGAATCTACTATCTGATAATCTTTAAATCTATTAGATATACGATTGGCTATATTATTAGCATAACCACCTTTGTATTGTAGTTGAGATTTATCAAAAGGAACTACCACATATTCTTCATTCTCTTTAGTTTTAGCATATTCACTTGCATAATAGATACGTTGTGCTTCATTATCTATCTTTAATAGATTAGTCGCCTTACCTACTACTTTATTGAACTCTAGCAAATCATCGACAATAGAAGAGATATTAGAAAGTTGGTTATCACCGAAGTTACGAACGTAGTTAACAACACCCTGTCTATTGATGCCGAAGTTATACTTATTAAAAATTGCAGCAATTTGCTCCGTAATTTCTTGGATTTCATTTGTGTTAGAATTTTTTAGTGTAGATAATCTGTTTTTAAGTTCGTCTAATACGGCAATATCATTAGCCATAATAGAAGGATTGTGAATAAGCGAATCGAAACTATTAAGTATTTTGTTTTGTAGATTAAGTTTAGGAAAAGTATTACGATTCTTAGTAACCACATTAGAACCGTCTTGACTATAAACTACTTCATTACGTTCCCAAATAGATTGTTTTAGTTGAGTAAATATCTTATTTCTCATCTGAACATTAGCTTCGTCTTCTAGTAAACGTGCAGCATATTCTAAATGAGATACTTCTTTAAATCTTGCAGCAATAGTATGAAAACTCTCTATCATAGCGTCTACACTAGAGAAATTACCATAGTTATTAATAGCTTTAAAAGAACTAGAAAAAGTAGCACTTTCAGCCATGCCTGAATAAGTATTATTAGAAGTATCAGGTTGTTCATTTATAAAACTATTACTATTTGTCTTAGGTAAACGAGCAAACCATTCTTTTACTTCTTTGCTAACATTTTTATCTATATCTTTTCGTTGGTCAGATAATTCAGACCAATCAGCACGAAGAGCAGCAATAGTTTCTTGGTCATCTTGACGAGAGTTCTGTTCACTATCTTCTTTAACATCATCGTCAGCTTCATAGTCTTCATTAATATCTATACCAAACTCTTTGCTAAGACTAACTACTTCCGGTGAGTTAATTACTATATCAAATAACTCATTACGATTATAATTACCACCATCATAAAGATTACGAATAATAGTACCTACATAAGCCTTTTGTTCTTGAGTAAGTTTTTTATCATTCTCTTTCAGATGTCTATTAAGATAAGTAACCATAGTCAGCTTTATAGCGGCTTGAGGACTTAACTCATTACCGGCTTTATCCTTTATTACTTCGCTTTCACCCTTACGTTTTTTATTAGCAAGAGCTTTACGAATACTTCCTTGACTCTTTAAATAAATAGTAGCAAGAATATTAATAGCGTGGTCTTCTTTCGCTATGTCATTACCAAATACACCAGTCCGTGAAGTACGAACGTTCTGAACATAATCTTTAGTATTGATAGTCTCTCTGTTATTATATGCTATTATAGCATTAACAGTATTAGTATCAATATTCTCATCATTAAAATCTCTACCAGTCTTTTCTTTATACCAATCACGAAAACTATTGTCTTCGATAGTAGCAAGGTATTCAGTAGATTTTCTAACATCATTATTAGTAAGCGGTAATAGCTTATCTAATTTAGGGTTACTAGGAATACAACTCATACACTTTATATTATTAATTAAGTTATTACTAACATTACCAAAGATAACATTATTATCAATACTATCAAATAGATTCATTAGACGGACGAAAACCGCACGTTACGAAGGCGGACGGATGCCCGTAGACCGCAAATTCCTGCCGAATTTCGCATTTTATATGCTGTCGTAATAGTAAGATAAGGAAAATATAAAAGTCCGGCAGATGCGCTTAAAATGGCTCATTCTAAGGCTCTCTGCCGGACTTTCGTCTCTAGGCTTATCTTACTTAACTACATACAAAACTAAGCTCACCAGTGTCAAACAAATGCGTCACAATAGCCTTTTGTCGATTATTTAATCCCTCAATCAGACTATCGAAATTATCGACTTGACGGTAGTTATCACTTATACTACTATCTAAATCTAAGTCTATATCAGGAATATCAAATACATCATCAGTAGGAACACTAACATCTTCCTCTGCTCTATCAAAAGTATCGTCATGAGTAACAGTAGAAGTACTAGCTGTATCACTAGTTTCTAATCCAATAGTAGATAAACGATTACGAACTTCTCCAAGTAATGTATTATCTATTTGTCCTATTTTACCTATTAATTCTACTAAAGCATCTACTATTTTAGTAAATATGTTATTTGATTCAGTAGTAGTATTAGAATCATACTTAATTCTAGCTAGTAATCTAGCAAATGTACGATTAGTAATAGCTTCGACTACAAACTCTTCAATAGCAACAGCTCTAGGTTTACTACTATTTAAGAAATCTCCATACTCATCTACTAGACGAGAATCTTGATTAATAAAGTTAGCAAACTTATCGTATAAGTCTCCGAATGATTGTTCTATATTAGCACGTTCATCATTAAGTAAATAATGTACACCTTCATGTATAAGAGTAAGAACTCTACGTTCAGGAGCAAGACTATTAAAACGATTACTAAGAGTAATAGTATTACCACCAGCGACTATTCCTGCAAATCTACCTTCATCACCTACTATTTCAATATCAGGATTAAGTTTAATACCAGCACTTTCTAATGCGGATATAACAGATAGTAGATTAGGATTATCAGTATTAGCTTGTGCAACTTCCATAAGAGTACCTACTTGAGGAGTACTGTCTTGACTAGCAAGTGGGTCAGGTACAACTACGGGAGACACAGTTTGTTGCTCCTTTATGGGGGAAGTAGCGGCGTTAGCCGCGTCAGTACGACTAGCATTGCGACTAGGATTCATAAGAGTGATATTACGATTATATACATCTCCTACATAATTAAAGTTACTAATGATATTACCTTTACTATCAGTAACATTACCTAAGTCAGTAACTAGTACTCCGTCTTTAGCTACAAATTCTTCATAACTACTATAACCTGTGTCCATCCATTCATCTTGAAGTATATTAGGTATCTTAGCTTGTAGTTTACCATCTACCATTCTAAACAAATTAGATTCACCACGAATAGCTGAATTAATAACATTACGGGTAAGCGTAGCATATACTCCTTCCATCATAGTACTAAAGTTACCATGATTATTAGTAGGAACAAAACCATTAGGCATACGAGCCATAAGCCTTCTAGGTTTAGTTTCACCAGGTATAGCAAATGCTACATTTCTATCAGCAACATTAAAGTAAATAGTAGCTCCAATCTTATTAAGAGGACGAAATGCACGACCTACAACTTCATAACCATAAAGGGCTTTTTGCTTACCTACATACTTAGATATTTCATCTAATAGTTGTTGATGTAAGTCAGTATTACCTTGTAGAGTAGCATCTACTAATGAATGAAATAATTTATCTAATCCTTCATTAAACCTCTTAGTATATTCAGTAGCTTCTGTTTCACTATTACTCATAGTATTCTCACGACTAGGAACTGCAATAACTCTTCCTTCTGAATCTTTAATAGTCATACCTACTACATTTCTAGGAATACGACTAGCTGCAATAATACTATTGGTTTTAATATCAGCTACTCCTCCATCAACGCCTATTACTAGACGATAACCGTCAGTAGCTTCGCTAGTAGCTACGTCTCCAAACTTACGATATATAGGATTACCTTGTTTATCTTTAGCATAAATAACACTACCTGAACTTGTACGACCAACAACTAGACGTTTCTTTTTAGACTTAGTTTTACTAATAGAGGACTTTAAGTTATTAATGTCCGTATAAGACTTCTTGAGTTTATTCATCCAATTAGTTAACGAATCATTAACAATGGTACTAAAATCAGACTGATTAACATTAAGAGCATTATTAAAGAATATAATACTATTAAGATGTCTAATCCTATCTAATAGATTAGTTTGAGTATCACCGAATAAACTAGTTAGATTCTTCCAGTTCTCATTCTCTTGTAAAGCATTAAGCTGATGTCCGAATGTTCCTTCAACTTCAGGGTTATTACGAACACGATATAGTCGACGTATATTATTAAGAAGTTGTACAAATTCTTTAGCACTAGACTCTTCACTAGCAATAATAGATTGAAGTTGAGTTATGAAATCTATGCTATTGTTTCTAACAGTATATCTCCAACCTTGATTCATAACTTCAACATTACCATTATTATAACCAATCTTAGGAAACTCACCTATTTTAATTCCACGAGACTTAACAATAAGATTACCGTTTTCATCTAGTTCTACGCTTACTGTATCATTAGTCCTTAACTGACCAATACGAGAGTAAACCTTACTATCATTTAGATTAACTAGATTAAAGAAGTAACCATTATCTTTAGTATTCTGTCTATTCTCTGTAACAGCTTTATCTAAAGTCTTACTTGCTTCTTGTATAATATCAGAAGGAGTTTTAATCTCTTCATCAACATTAACTATCTTACCGTCTACTATTTGACGATTAGCTAGAATCTTAATATCATTATACAAATTAACAGCTTTAGGATTCAACTGTTGTAAATAAACCATCATATCATTAAGACTAGTAAATGTCTTACCTTCTATTTGATTACCTTGTATCTGATTATATAAATCAATAATTAGATTTATCTCTTCTATACGTTGGCGTTGACCTTCTAAGTCATTATCAGATATAGATGATTCAAGAACGTTAGTATCGGAAGGAGCAGATTCATCAGATTTACTAGTATCTACATAAGTAATATCTCCGATAGCAATAGCGGCATTTAGTTCATCAATAGTAACATCAGCAATGATATTACCTTTGGTATCCATTCCATCAATACTAACATTGCCAAATTTACTAACACGTACGTCTATTGCACTTACTTTAACTGGTTTTCTACTAACATCTCCTAAACTAGCAAAAGGTTTTACTATTGTAAATTCTAAGTTATTAATATTAGCTTTATTTACAACACCTGAATTAGCTTTAGATACTACTTTATCTAATGTCTCTTTTAACTTCTTCTCTTTAGCAGTCTTTGGTTTAGGTTTTGGAATAGGCTTAACCTCTGGTTCTTCTTGCCTCGTCGCTTCGCTCCTCGCTTCCCCCGTAGAGGGGCCTTGTCGCTGATTATTCCCATTCTGTTGCTGTGCCTGACTTTGTGCAGCAAGACTATTTCTTCTCTTAGTAATAGCTTCTCTTAAAGACGCTATATCTTTCTTACCATTCTCTGAATTAGTTAAAATACTAACAGCATTAGATAAACTCTTATTGCTAGTATTCTGACTTTCTTCATCAGTAAACGCATTATCTAGTGCTTTCTCAAGATTACCAAGCTCTTCTTCATTAGCCATATTAACAAAGTCATTAAGATTCTTCTTTGCTGACTTAACTAGATTCTTAGCTGCATCTTCTAATTCTTTCTTACGAGTATCTTCAAATTCCTTAGCTTGTTCATTAGTAGTAATAATACGAGAACGATAATTATCTCTACGAATTTCATCAAGAAGTATCTGTCCCATATTATCCATATACTCTGAATTAATATTACGAACTTGTTTAGCAAGAGTACCAAGACTAAAGTCTTTACCTGCCTGTTTAAACAGAGCCACATCATTTTCATCAAGTTCTTCTATTTGTTTCTTGATTAAGTTATTCTGTTCTTCGCTACCTTCTATTCCTAATGCAATATTCTCTACACTACGAACATTATCTAGGAACAAACTTTCCATAGGACTTAAACCTCTTCGTAAGTCTGTAACCTTAGATTCGATTACTCGTGATAAATCAAGATATTGACTAGCTTGTGCTCTATCTAAAGGATTTTTACTATTCTTTAAACTATTATAAGTAGACATTACTTCTCTACGATACTGTTCTAATATACCTAATTGCATACGATTCTTAGCCATTGGGTCAAGAACTTCATTAATAGCCGGTATGCTATTCTCTAATTGAGATTGAATAGTATTAAGTCTTTCTACTCGTTTATTTAATAAGTCCGCTTCTTGTGCATTAACTATATTCTCTGATATAGCAACATCTAGTAAAGCATCATCAATATTAGCACTTCGTAATGCAGTAGAATAATTAACGTATCTATCAAGAACAGTACGCATAGTTTTCTTTAATTCTTGCGTATCTCTATCGTATTCAGCATCATCTACAAGACCTGAATCAACTAGTTTCTTCTTTAGTCTAGGGTCTTCAATATAATCTTCAAGTAGTTCATAATTACCTGAACGAATAGCATTTAAAGTAAGAGTAGTAGTAAACTTCTCTTTAGCCGCTGCCCGCAAATCTTCTTGTTCTTCAGGACTAACCTTAGTATAACGAGTAGTACCAACTGTTGGGTCTTGACTAACAGTACCGTCATCTAAATAAGTAATAGGATTACCATTAGCATCACGTTCTATTTGATATGGATTTTCACCATTATCAATAATCTGCATCTGACGAGCATATTCATTGAATACCTGTTCACGACCATTTATTTCAGCAATACGTTGTTTCTCTTCTACATTACCACCTTTACGATTATTAATGGCTGACATAGTACCGCCAAAAGTAATACCTCCAATAACTCCCCAAAGTGCAGCATTATATAATTGAGGATTCTGTAAGTACTTCTCTATTCTATCCATAGAAACAGCACCATTATATTGTCCAGCTTGACCTAATAAATAACGACCGTATAAAGTACCTTCTTCTTGACCTACGTAGTTTATTGCTTCTTCAATACCTTCTGATAATTCAGATAACAAAAGATTCTCACTAGAATTAATAAGTCTATTTATCTTTCCTGCGAAATCTTTAATAGTTCCTTTAGCTGCCTGTCCAAGTGTTTGACTAGTAGATTCAATTCCAGTAGAAGCTATTCTATCAAGAGCTTGATTCTGTGAATAACGAATACGTGGAGTAATAGCACGATTGATTTGTCCTATTGCTTTATTAACAGCACGTAACTGCATGAAATCAAAAAATACGTTACCTGCGTTATAACCAAAGTTACGCATAGCTGCCTTATCTGCAACTATAAGAGCGGCTTCTTCTTTAGTTCTACCTTTAGTCTCATTTGCAATATCAGGATTATTATCTAACCAATTCTGAAACTCTTCGTCAGACATTCCAGTAAATAGAGACAATGCTTCACCTTCTATCTGTTCTGCAACACCACGAGCTTCTTGATAATTCTCACCTAAACGCATACCAATAGCTGTAATACCGTCATTAGCTAATATCTTTAATCTATTAGCACGATATACATTATCTAATTTAGTAGCCTTCTTTGCCCAATTCATTGCACGACTTACTTTAGAACTACTACGTCCTAATGCTGCAACTCCTTTACCAACAGCTCCAACTCCTTTAGTTAAAAGAGTGCCAGGAATCATTAAAGATAGAGAACTAGCAATACTAGGAACTTGACTAAAGAACCAACCTGAAAAGTCATTCATATCAAATGCTTTATCAGGGTTCTCACGATATATAGGAAATAAATCGTCACGAACATAATCAGATATAGTATCACCAGCTCTTGTAATAGGATTACTAAAAGGTTTATCATCCCATAATCCGGCAGTAGCTAAATCTATTAGCATACCCATACCTCCGACAGTATCACCAATAACAGTACCAATAGTTTGTCCTAAAGCATTACCTGCCTGTTTCCAAGCTGATTGATTCTTAGCACGTAGAGTTTCTAATTCTTCTCTACTTTGATATCTATTAGGTTCAGCACCATACTTAGCTAATGAATGATAATCTTCCTCTGTACCAGTAAACACTTCTTTACCTGTAAGATTACGAAACATAAAGTCACCCTGTGCAGCAACATCAGGTTTATATTTAGTAACAGTAGGAACATCATTAGCCATATTAACAGAATTAGCCCCACTAGTTAGTGGAGCTTTTTCTACTGATATATTATCAAACATGTTTGGCATACGCTTACTTCATTAAGTCGTTCATTTGATTAAGTATAACTTGACTAGGAGTTTCACCTGTAAGACTAGAATACATTCGATTAAAGAATTGAAATACTTGTCTCTTAGTATCTATATCTAATTCATTTAGATTACCAGTAGCACCTGCCATTATCATAGCCTTCTGCATAAGCGGACGAGCAATAACTTGTTGCTCCTCTATGGGGGAATTTGCAATAGAACCGTTCCTTGCACTAATAAGATTTATATCCTCTTTAACAGGAGCAAGAATAGCATTAGCTTGATTATTCTGAAACATGCGTTGAAATAATTCACCTTCTGTAATCTTAATTACTGGCTCATCATTAGCGTCTAATATTTGATAGAAACTATCACCATTAGTAACAGCAGAATATGTTCCATCTCCAAATTCAGCATCAGATAAACGATAATTCCTTTTAAGTGCGTTATTATATTTAATAGAATTAAGAGTATCCATTGCTTTAACGGCAGGTAAAGATTTGAATCTTTCTATTTCATCATTAAGAATAGCACCTGTAATCATATAGTCTCCGGCTACTGCATTTTGTACTCTCTCTTCCATTTCAGAATCAGGATTCTTAGCACTATTCTTTCCAGTTTTAGGAGTATAAGGAATATTTAAGAATACTCCATATTCACCAGTAGAAGCAGAACTACACCAACCATTATTAATATTTTTTTTCTTAACTTGTGCTTGAATAGTTTGCATAATAGCATCACGTTCTCTACTATCTTCAACAGGTTCAAGAACTCCTTCGGCATTACGTTTCTTAATAACAATACTTCCAGGATTAGCAATACTAATCATGTTCATTACTCTTTCATTATAGTTCTTTAATTGGTCGTCTTCAAATCCTTGACCGGTAGCAACTATATGAGGAGGTAAATCAAATACATTAACATCAACATAAGTAGACGGTAATGATTCAGATATACGTTCGGTTGCAGCATTAGATATTTGTGCAGCTTTTTCATATACGTAAGCAGGAGAATCTTTAGTACTCTTAGCAGTAGTTATTTCACCTCTTCCTATTGCTCTAAATCCTGCAATACCCATAGTAGTTAAACTACCATATACTTTATTTCCATAGAAAACTTCATCGTTTCTAGTAAATTTTTCAGGGGCATTATTACCAGTAGTAAATCCTACGGGACTAAGTTTAAGAACATCTGCTATTTCAGGAGCTAAACGAGTATAAGCGTCTTTACTAATACGAATATATTCTTTATCTCCTATTTTACTAAATGACACATCTTTACTAGTCAGTCCCATATCTGTTCTAAGTTTAGATATAATAACGGCTTTACTACTATCGTTAATAGGATTAACTAGAACTGTATCGAAACTATTGCCTTTAGAATCAGTAAATAACTTATTCATTCTATTAGCATATTCTAGTTGCATAGGATTATTAGTATCTGCCATATCTCCGTTACTTAATCTCTTACCTAAGAACTCCGAAGCATATTGTTCTTCTTGTGTAAGATGTCCTTTCATTGCATCTAAACGATTATTAGCATTAGCTATTCCTCTATAATAAGTATTAGCTTCATCTAATAATTGTTTCTTAGCAGCATCGGATAAAGTAACATTATTAGCAATACCTGAACGCAGTTTACTATATGCTTCATCTAAAGGAAGAGATTTAGATATTCCATAAGAAGAAAACATATTAGATAACTGACCATTAAAAGTATTTAATTGAGATTGTACTTTAGCAGGAGTATCAGGTTCTACTTTTTCTTTACCACCAATAGTAGCTAAAGAAGGAAGTAAATCAGGTTCTTTACCAGTCTTAGGTTTAGCAGAATTTTTACGAGAAGCAGCTAATAGATTAAATCCTAATTCAGGATTAATTCTACTTTCAACTCTACGATAAGCAGAAGCAGCATATCTAGGAGCAAATAGATTCTCTTCAAATTCTCTCTGTGACATAATAGTTCCGTCAGGTTTAGTAACAAGATTGTTCTTATTACCTTTATTAGCTTTCCAAACATTTACTTTATAGTCTTGTTCAAGAGAAGCACGAGCACCAGGAGTTTCATTTAATGCAGCTTCAAATGCAGCACGTATCTTCTCCTTAGATAACTGTTGAATACCACCGGAAGTTTTAAGATAAGGAACATCGCCAGCAGCAATATTTCCTTGACCTTCTTTAAGATTGCCTTCTGCATCACCCCATACTAACTGTTCACCTGAACTAGAATCAACACCAACAGTAGACAATACTTTCTGATATAAAGTATTATAATCTATTTGTTCAACAGGACGATAATTAGGTTTAAATTGATTACCGCCTATTACTCTACCTGTTTCATCTATTTGGTCTTGATAATTATATTTGTTCTGTTCCAATGTATAAGCCTTAACATCTCCATCATAAGCATCACTATTAGTAACTTCGTCTTGGAACTTTTTAAACTCTTGTTGATAACGCTCACGACCAATAAGTCCTGGATTACTAGCAACTTCTCCGGCTAATCTTCTTGCAGTAGTTAATGCAGTAGCATAACTACCTTCTTGAGCACTTGCTTCTATTTGAGCATTAACGTCTCTCGAATATTTATCGAGCCATTCATTTTCAGCTTCGTTTAATTGCTTATTAGCAAGAAACGTTTTAATCTGATTACTAGTTTCAATAGCAGTATCATGTTTCTGTTGTAGAGTATTTAACGTACTATTGTAAACATCTAAAGGAGCGGCAACCCGCTCCCTCTTCTGATAACCAGCTGTTCTAATATCTATCGGCATAGTTATATTATTTATAGTTAAGCAATCTTTTTCTTACCACCACATCTGAATAAAGTACTTCGTACATTACCTAGTCTACCTTTATTCTTTTCCATTAGTTTTAAGAACAATTCCATTTGTTCAGGATTAGCGGACATCATAGCCGCAGTAGCATTTTCTTCTGAACGTTTCTTATCTACACCTAACTGATAATCTCTAACTCCACTAGTAATACCTTCAATCATTTGTGTACGATTATTAGCGGTAGCTTGAATTTTATCATTAGCAGTTTGAGTAGCAGATATAGAATTAAATCTATTAGCTTCGTTAATCTGTTGAGCATTTGAAGAAGCTACTTGTTGACGATTTATTGCATCTCGGTTTTGCAATTGAGTTTCAAGATTTTCTTTTTCTCCTCTTAACCTACTACGTTGACTTAAAGAATTATTCGATACTCTTTGTTGTCTAGCAATACTAGCAACCGAACTAGCGGTATTTCCTTCAATCAATTTGTTCTGTCTAAGTTCTGATTCTCGAACATCAGATAATTGCGGATTAATATTAACAGTAGTTTTAAGTTTGGCAGGAGCTATAAGTTGAGGAGTTGGAACTTGAGGAGCCGATACTTTATCAATACTTCCTTTATTAAGTAATCCACTAATTAAACTTCCGACAGCTCCAATACCTGCGCTTATTGCTTCTCCGCCAGCACCATTCATAAAATTACTGAATTTACTACTTCCGCTAGAACTAGAACTAGAACCAATAGGTTTTCCTGGGACTACACTATTAGTTTTAACAGAATTCATATTAGCTTTAGTTATAGCATTTGGAGCAAAACTTTTACTATAATCTTTTTCTAAACCAAAATTATTATAGTTATTCTTTAATAATCTTGTCTTAGAACCAAGAGCTGATTTCTTTAATTCAGGATATTTCTTATATACTTTAGCTCTTACATCAGAACGACCATGAAGTCCGGCTAATCTAAGAGCGTCACGTGCATCAGCTTTAGTAGGAATAGGATAACTACGACCACCGCCTGCAAAGTCTTTAGACTTAACACTAGGATAAGGTTTCTTATCTGAACCGTAATCTTTCTTACGAGATAATCCTCCTAACTTTTTCTTACCAGTTATTGTTCTCATATTTCTTTTCTTTTTAGTACCGTCATCATTAAGATTATTTCTATCTTTAAATCTTTCTTGAGCATCAAATACTTTAGAAGGTTTAGCACCTTTCTGAACTAATTCAGCTGGACTATTACCATTAAGTATTGGTTGAGCACTGAATACTCTAAGTTGTTTAGGAGTAATTTGGATTACTTCATCTCCTTCGGCTTCAATACTGTTCTTACCTTTACCAATAACAATGCCACCATTATTATGCTTACGCCCTTTAAGAAGAAATGAATCTTTCTTAATAGGAATGGCAGTACCACCTTCGGCAACCAAAGGAACAACTCCTTTACGGGGGATATTCCCACCATTTTTCATTAATTGGTTTCGTATATCCTTATAAACATTAGAATCATTCTCTGCATTTTCAGTCATATAAGCAGCTTGTTGTTGAGCAGCTTGTAACCTTGCTTGACGCTCTTGTTCAAGTTGTGCAGCTTTTTCAGCTTTACGTTTTTTAGCACCGCCAATAATACCACCAATAAGTTGAGTACCAACTGATATGGCAGCACCAATAAATGCTTTTGGACGTCGATTATTAATTGTTCTCATTCTCTATATTTATTAATGTAACACTCAATATTACTAAGATTAACTTTAGAAGTAGTATCATGAATGATAAAGCGAATACCGATATATTTACCATTAATAAGACTATCATAAATCTTATATGGTTTACCTGCCGTTATTCTATCTTCTTCTCCATCCATAATACTAATATTGTATTTTCCAGTTAATCTATTAATAGGTTCTACTAGTTCGACTGAATTAATAAGATTACGGAAGTAATTGAAATTCCATTTACCATGCTCATAGTAAGCCTTTGTATAATTGATTAGATTTCTTGATTCCGTACTTATATCCCATTCAGTCGAGATACACGAGTTTGTAAATATAAGAATTTTATCTCCACTATAATTAATATTAGCTGAATTTTTTATAGCATAACTAATATAATTAAGTAACTTAATTGTTTCAAATTCTAGGTTAAATACTATATCTATTACCGCACATTGCGTATCTTTATCTCCTAAATAGAATACATTCTTATCTTTAGGAATAGTACAATAACCATAATCTAAATAGTTATTTACTTTTATGTTACCGGAACGATATATTAGATTAGGAGCTAAACTATTAGTTAGATATAAATCAGTCTTAGTATTGAAATACTTACCTGAATAATTATGAACACTTATCCAACTATTAGTAATAAACGAATAAGATAATGTGATAATTGAATCTTCCCCCATAAAGGAGCAGATTAACCGATTATTCTCTTTATCCATTCCCATATCAATAATAGTATTCTCATTAACATATTCATCAATAACAGTCTGAATACCATCAGTAATATCATTTAATTGTTTATCATCAAAACGATATATTCTACGTTTACTTTTATCAAAGAATATATAACCAGTTTCATTACAAGTAAAGGCATTATAATCTTGTAAACCGCCATATCCTTTTTCACTAGTAAATACTTCTTGATATTCAGTATCAAAAGCATCAGGCATATACATTTGAACGTCTTTATCTTTAGTAGCAAGAGTACTATCTCTATTAAAGATAAACATCGAATGTTCACAATGAGCAATAAGATAAATACCTATTCCAAGTATATTAATTATATCTCCTTTATTTTCACTTATTACTTTATATCCATCAGCCGGAAATTGTCTCCAAGCATTAGCAGTTGATTCAGATTGTAAAACATTACTTCTACGAATAAATTTACCATAAGTAGTTATCTGATTACTAACTGCATTTGGATTATAAGCATTTAAGTTAGGTCTAGCATAATCGTAATACATAGAAGCTATTTCATATAAATCAAATAATGTTGCGGCAGTTAATTGCTTATTACCAATATTTTTAATAACACCTGAACTAGTATAAGTAAAATAAACTTCAGGAACATTATTCTTCATTATCTTAGCAGAAGGAAGATAAGGAGTTTGTTTATAAAATTCTACTGCGTTTATATGAAGATTATCACGAGTATTAGCAGAAGGATTTAAGTTATCTATATATCTCCTATAAAATCTTTCATCTTGTAAAGAATCATCCCCAAATCTAGGACACCAATCTCCAACAAACTTAACACCACCACTATCAAATATGATAACTGATTGTAGGGATACAAATCCTGTAACATTTTGTTTTTGTAGATTATCTCCATACATATACTTTCCAGTAGGAGTAATTTCTCCATTAATATATTTAGTTTGTCCTAAACGAATTAATTTAACTCCTTCTTTCTTAATATATATTTCTTGACTTACATAAAGTAATCTTCCAATAGTAGTTAATTTTCTAGCACTCCCATCATCCATAACATTAACAGTTACAGGAGTTATTGCTTTTCCAACGGAAGGAAAAGTAAGTTTATAATATTGTCCCCCTGTATTACTTATAATACTTGCAGATACTCCCATATTATAAGTATTTTCTATATTATAATATGGGTCTGTATTTACTATATTAGCTATTCTATTAGAACCCGGAAAACAATCCTTAGCAATATATTTAGCAGCCCATCCTTCATTAGCACTTTGAGCATCACGATTCATAAAACCAAATACTCCTAAATCAACAAATACATTAGGAGTAGCACTTTTCTTTAATACATATATATCATCAGAATAAAACTGATAACTATATCCATAAGGAGTAACACTATTAAAACTACTTTGAAGTTTACTATTAGTATCAGTTCCTATTGCAATATCTCTATGTTGGTCAACAATACCATCACATATAAGAATACTTTGTATTTCTTCATAACTTATAAAGAAACCTACAAAACCTTCATACATAGGAACTTCTCTAAAAGTAAAGTTTCCTTTAATCTTATGAGGAGTTCTAAATAATCTATCTCCATTATTATTAGTATAAGGACAACAGAATATCATATTCCAATACGGACTAGCGTGAGTAGTATTGCCGTTAGTAAATCTTGGGTCAAGATTAAACCAATAATAATCTATTTTAGCTTTTTCTGCCATATCTATAAGTCCTAGTTTATCCTTAATAGTAGAAGAATAATAACCGGGATAATCTATCTTAGCTTGTTCGATTGCAGCTTTTACATCAGATACCTTAGTATCATCATAACAATCAAACATAATATCAACATCTTTATTTGTTGAAGTATTATAATATCTTCCTATAACTATTTGAACAGGTATTTTCTCCCATGTGCCATCGTCTTTTTTATGACGATAATTATTATTTTCAATTACTATACCTTCTGTATAACTACCGTCAGGACGAACATAATGAATATAGAATCTGTATACTTCATCTTCTATTGGTTTACCTACATTTAAAACATATCCATCATTTAATCTATTTCCATAGTAATCTTCTTCCATACATACTCCAACAGCAATACTACTAGTATCAATATTGGAAATATCTAACTTACGAGTTTCTTCTTTATAATTAGCAACATATAATCTATTATTATAGTTACACATTGTTTTTACATTATAAAGATTGAAGTTATTAGCGGATATTAAAACTTCATCTACTGAAATAGATTCTTTACTACTACGATTTCCTGATATTCTATAAATACCTGATTCGTTAAATGAATAAGAACCTAAATTAAATGCTTCTTTTCCATCTTTATAAGTACATATATAAGCTATTTGGAAAGACTTAAAAGTATTTCCACTTTTATTATCTATATTTAAAGTAGCAAATATAGAATTAGCGTTGTATTCAATATCTTCTCTTGCATAGTCTCTAATATCATAAGTAGAAGTAGTATTACTAGGTCCTTGAAGAGTTACAGAAGATATTATATTACTAGTTAGACTAGGGGATAGATAAATAACTACTCCTAAATCTTTCCAACTACTAAATTCATTATCACTAATTTCAAATCTTATAAATAATAAATAAGTTCCATTTCTCATTCTACCACCATATTCTTGACCGTAATCAACAACAGTAGTTTGAGGAATATCAGGATTTAAAGTAAATATATTATCAGAACCTAAATTAGCATTATTAAGATTAATAACTTTAAGAGGAACATCTTCTCTAGGATTACGTTCACTAATAGCTACTATTAAATCTCCACGAACATTATAAGTATAAGTTCCAAATACTTCTCCACCATACCATTTCCAAGACGAAGAAACTAAAGTATTAATTTTAGTATTTTCATCATAACGGTATATCTTATTACTAGCGGTAAATATTACTAATTCTCTAGCACAAGAAATTATACCTACTATTTTTTCCCCTTCATCTAAAGTAACAATAGTCTCTAAAGACTTTTCATTCTGAATAGAATTACCGTCTTTAGAAACTATTACATTTACAGCATGGGTAATAGAACCGTTCTTTATAAATTCTAACCCATCATCTTTATTAAGTTCTTTAATTATCTCCATTAGTCTCTAGGTCTAAATGTTGCATTATAAAAGAATGACGACCAACCTTTATAAGCGTTAGTATCTTGATTTTCATTAATAACAGAAGCTCTAGCTCTGTCACGAGAATCTCTCCATAACAAATATGGATTAACTGGCATAGCACCTTGTAGAGAATATACTTGATGTTTAAGTCCTCTACTTAATAGCTTCCACATACAGAACCATTCAAGTGCTTCAATAAGTTTTCCGTTATTAGGTATAACAGGAATATTACAATGAAAAGTATCACTATATACAGTCTTAACTGTAAGATAGGATACTTTAACAACATCTGTATCAAAGTTTAATTGAATAGCATTGGCATCACGAAGATAAACGTAATTACGTCCTTCGTAGCTTTCAGGGTCTACTTCAACAGTACGCTTACTTTCTCGTTCCCTAGCTTTCTCTCGGTCTTGAGTGAAGTATTCAGTAGTACCGGAAGAGCAATGACAGCTCCCTTTCTTTATGGGGGAAACCTCACATCCGTCTGCATACACTTTAAATGCGTTCATACAACATGGGAAATAAGCAACTCTATCAACAACTTCAATAGTAGTTTCTTTTTCTTCATATTGAAGAATACCCATTTCATTCATAGCATCTATACACCAAGCACCAACTCTAGGTATATAATCGCTACTCATAATATTGAAATCATTATCAAGTCTTGCGATAATAGTTTCTATTGAAGATAGGTTTTTGTTCATTGTTTCTAATATATTTTTGAGTATAACTTGGGTCAAACTTAGAAATAAGAGAGACACGATTGTTAATATCAGTATCAAGATTTATTATATCTTCTACACTATGACATTTTGCAAGTAGTTCAGCATTTGTAACATTCATGTGATTATTTATACCACAAAACTTAAATACTGTCCTATTCTTAACTGCACCGTCAATCATAATAACTCTACAAGACCAATCCGAATTATTATAAGATATATATTTAACACCGTCATATTCCTCTCCTTTTGCAATAGCTTCAAGATGTTTCTTTTTATTATAAGGCGTAAGTCCTTTAATAATAAGTTCTTCTTTATTTCTTCTAGTTTCTACAAAGTTAATACGTTTTCTATGCTTAATAACTTTACCATCAGCAGTAACATGTGATTCAGTTCTTTTTACTCTTTCTATAATAAGGCAACCTATTTTCTTCTCAAACTTATAAATCTTTCCCCTCAATACTTGCCTTCCTATTTCTCCAAAGAACAGGTAACAATACTTTTTGTATTGTTCTCTTGTAATTAACTTACGCTTTTTTAATACATCTTGTCTTATCTCACAATCTTTTATCTTACGAAGCACTCTAAAGTATTGCTTTAGATTACGATAAAGATTGCCATATCTTAATTGTTTTACATCCGTAAATTTAACATACTTCTCATCTATGGCTTTCTCCATTTTTTGATTAGTATCTAACTCATCTGTATTCCATTCCCAGTAGTTATATACACATACATCAAATATGGCTTCAACAGCATTTCTATTTTGTTCAATAGAGTATTTAATTCGATAAAGCAAAGATTTATATCTGACTATATTGTGAGACACAAGGTCGTACTCCTCTTCACTTGTCTCTATAAAATGTGTATACATATTACGTATGTCATATCTATCTATTGCATTTACTTTCATACTTCTATCTGTTGTTGGTTTATATCATCTTTAACTGGAACTTCATTAGTTACTCTCTCGACATTAAGTAGATTACGTTTATAGATTACATCTTTAATACGTTCTACCATATCTTCAGGAATAATAAATTCATCATCATTATCAATACTTGATTCCATTTTTTCATTAGTTTCAATTGGAATTTCAGTAGGTATCTCAAATGGAGATTCAATGATAATATGACCTAATGGTTCAATAAGTGGATTACCATTACTATTAACATATAAATAACCATTGATATAATCATAACTTAAACTGGTACACATTCCTGGAAGAGCTTTATAAAATTGAGCATTTGCTTCCTTAATAAATGGAATAGCCATATTATCATATCCAACAGTACGAACACTAACAAATGGTAAATTGTTATCAAGACGAACTGGTCTAGGAACTCTATTCTTACTTCTCTTAACTTTATACTTAGTACTAACAAGAGTTTGGAATATATCTCCGTCAGGAACATTAATTAAACTTATCCTGTATCTTTGCATTAATATCTTATCGACATTAGCATGACGTTGATAAGTCTGACGTATCTGTTCATTGAACGTATGAATAATTGCACTACGAATAGTACGTCTCGCAGTAAAGTTATTCGGCTGATGAATAGCATGAGCTATTTCAGATACAATTTGATTTAACGAACTCATATCACTATTATTTTGAATTAGTATTATAACAAATATAGTTATTATATTGGTATCGACAAGACTTTTACTAATAATTTTAATTCAGCACTTCTATCTAGCTTGCTATCTAGCTTACAGATATTCGCATTGTAAACATTTTTATACAAGTGACGCATTTTAAGACCCGTGGTGGCACGCAATACTGTCGGATAATAGTAAGTTAAGGAAAGGTACTAAAGTTCTATGGTGAGCTTCTATGAAAGCGTAGGAAGGTGGGACATACTTTTTATTCCCCCATAAAGGAGCGTGTATACTGAAAGAGCCGACTATCTCTAGTCGACTCTCACTTGTTAATCTTACTAATAGTACTTACTTTGGATATTGATTAGGTTCATTATCTTCAAGTTCTATAAACTTTCGATAGTCTATATTGAAGAACGCCAATATTGGCTTCATAATCCAGCTCCAAAATACGAAGCTAAGAATAATAGAATTAAGTACTACCTTAACATCTCCTAGCTTTAATGAGAAGTATATTACTCCCATTATTAAAGCACATACTAGAGTTATTACTCTTTTATTCCAAGTACTTACTACTTTGTTTCCATTAAGTTTGTCAACTAGTTTAATTACTAGATATGCTAGCACATTTACACAGATTACAAACGCAAAATCAAAACTAGTAGCCGTAGTACGTAGAATCTCACTAAGTATATTCCCGAAGTCCATATTACAGCAAGAATAACAAAGTACCAAGAATAATAGTTAACAACACACCTCCTACTCTTATGTAGGTAACAACTTTTGCAGGAAGAATACTAGTAGCTTCTTTCCATACAAATGCTATAATAGTAATGGCTATTATAGCAACAAACAACACTTTCATTAAGATTCCCATAAGCATTAAGTTTTATATTACATGGCAAATATAAAACTTTATTTTAAAAAGAAAAGAGAGACTACTATTATTTAGTAATCTCTCTTTAGGAATATAACAGAACTTGTATTACTTCAACTCGTTGAAATACTTCCAGAGTTTATCTTCTCCGAAATCAACATCGTCAAACCAAAAGGCAATAGCACTCTCGAATATCATTTCGTCAAAGTTTCCTTTTCCGAACCACTTCTCGAATAACTCGCAGTAGTCGTGATATTGAGCATTAATAGCTACATATATATCAGCGACTTCTACTTCATCTTCTAGTTTATCTTTGAATTTACTACAAACTTCGTGAGCTTTCTGCATATCGTATTTCTCACCGATATATTTCTTACCGTCTTTGACATGGTACATTTCATCAACAGTACGTTTAGCTTCCTGTTTATTAAAATGTTCATCACCATAATCATTATAGCGTTCGTTTCCATCTACTCCAAGCATTTGCATAAGAAGCATGCGTTCTTCTTCATCGTAGCCATGACTTTCATCATAACCTCGACTTTCATCATATCTATGACGTTCACCGTAACCTCTTTGTTCATTCCTGTCGTAGTTGTCGTAAGCCTTATATCCAATACGATTCATAATTCCTCTTCCACGTCCGCTACGACCACTTCTTCCGCGACCGCCACGAGCAAGGAAATCATTAATTCGTTCGTACATTTCGTCTCTCCGAGAACGAGCACGAACATCTTGGTCTGTCTCGTATGGTACTTCTCTCATAATATTACTTAGTTAATAGTTGTCTGAATGTTTCCAAATCAGACTGGTTAAACATAATTCCTTTATTAATAAAAGGAATAGAAATAGTTATGTTACCATTAGAGATGTTACCATTACCTAGAACTGGAATATTAAAATCAAAGTTAGGAATAGATTTGATTATTTCAATCTCCTCATCAACTATACCTTCAATATCAATCTTTCCGTCTTTAGCAATAGTATTGATAAACTTATCAAAACTATCAATGTTATTAATAATTGCACGTTTAGCCAAAGGCTTAACTAACTTAATAGCTGGATTAGATTCGCCAAGAATATCTATCTGATTAACAATGTAATCTTGCAGCTTTTGTTTTACTACACTTACTTCTATCATTACTTCATAGTTTTAATAAATTCTTCATAAGTAAGAGAAGGATTCTTTGCACTAGCTTCTTTAAAAGCATTGAACAATTGCATCTCTCTTTGTGACATCTCGATTATACTAGTCTTTAGATTCTTAACTAACTTTAGTTGATTATCTAACAGAGCTTTACCTTCCGGACTGTTCTCAATATTAGCTCTTACTAGATTAAGAACTTCTGCTTGAACCATAGATTGAAGATTATTATAGTTAGCTACATATTCTTCGTTAGTAGCAAGCATATTTCTTTGTTCATTAGTAAGAGGTTCAATCTCTGCATCAATCAAGTCCCAAACACTTACTTTAGCAGTTTGTTGAGGACTAACTTGTTGTAAAGTTTGTTGTCCATTAGCAGCTTGTTGAATCTGTTTTTGTCTAGCTTCAATAAGTCGCTTCTGTTCTTCTAAATATTGGATTTGGTCGGTAAGACTTCCAGTATTTAACAAAGGGTCTGTTCCGCCCAGTATAACTTGATTAATAGGTAACATAACTTATTCTTTAGTTGATTAGTAATATTATGTAGCAGGAGTACTAGCAGTTTGAGTAAATCCGCACGGTAGACAACCATTGGCATTTCTACCAACAAGACCTGTTGTAGTAGGCTCATTAGGTAGACAAGTAACACCATAGATAACATTACAAGTCTTTTTATCGACATAATTGATACCTGCGGTGAACGCTCTCTCGATTTCGCACTGGATAAGTTTATCCTGATAAGGACGAATAGCAGCACTAACAGCAACTTGCGTTTTAAGTTCGCTAATCTCTGCTTTAAGAGAATCATAGTTATCACGGTTTCCCTTGTACAGTAAGAAGTCTGCATCAATTTGTGACTTATACAAACCGAACATTTCGCTGTCTATTACCTGACGGTCTTGGAAGCGTTGGCTCTGTTGAGTTAAAGCCCACTGATACAAACCACCCTGTAAAGCAAGAGTATCTTCACAAGACTTACTCCATGCTTGAAAAGCAGTAGGAGCACCAGCACTTCCCATTCCTGCACCAACTACATTAATGTTTGTAGAACCGTCTCCCATAAGACCTGCACCAGTTCCGAGAACACCAGCAGAACGACGATTACCAAATAAAGCCCAAGCTCCAAGAGCAGTACCGATAATACCAAGCGTAAGACCTGCATTAGCTTTACCGTTAACATCACGGCGACCATAACCGTCCATCCCTGCACCATTATAACCTTCGGGAACGACTTTAACTTTTTCAATTACTTGCATAATAAATAAGGTTTAGATTAATAAATTAAGAATATCTTATAGTAGCTACTATACACTCATAACAAAGGATAGTATTAGAAGTTCAGATATTAATCTATTTTAGCTATAAACAATAATTTTATGAAAAAGTTAAGTATCTCGTGAACAAAATAAAAGCCCTACTTGTTATAGCAGGGCTTTATAGAGTTAATGATACAATGGAATCACTCCTTTATGGGGGATTCTTCAAGAGTACTTTCAGATACAGATTGCCATTCAGAACTAGACAACAATTCATGAAGAGCTTTGTCAGAATAAGTATCATAAGGATATTTAATAGTAATACTTTCATATTCTCCTTCATCAAATGTCACTATCCGTTCTACTTTATCAGGGAATACTTCTTGAAAATGTTGACACTTCATAAGTGCTTTATCATTAGCTCTGTTTTTACGTAGAACTAAATTAAGTTCTTCGATTTTAGCTGATTCTTCTTCACCTATATCAGCAATAGGAAATACAATGTAATCAATCATAACTTTAAATCTTTAAATATTAAACTTAGTGTATATGTTAATACTAGAAATATACCAATTAGTATATAAACTAATCTAAGTATCTTGTGAGGTGTTACTTTCATCTTCTGTATTAGAAATAAATATTGGATGATTAATATCTATTATCTCATCTTTTTCCATTAAGTTCTTTAGGAAATTAATCTCTAGTAATGATATAGTCTTAGTATAGAATATAGATTTGTAAATTACCATATTCATATATCCGCTAGACCAATTTCCAAAGATAATTCCCTTTATATCAGAATTAGTACCAAAAGTTGTAGTTTCTCCGTTGACATTAGTCTTAGTCATATAACCAATTAATGGAGGAGCGACAATTTCTTTAGAAGGTACGAAGCTCTTACCAAATGAGTAATAAGAATTTCTATAAGATTCAATAGGAGAATCGAAACAATAAATAAAAGCATATCCACCAGTGTCATAGTGTTTTTTATCACCTTTTCTAGCTATACAACCACCACTTCCAGTAAGTCCTTTAAGTAAAGAACCTTTAACTAAGAAAGTAAAATCTTCAACAACTTCAATCTCGGTATTCTGACTAAAGTCAGATACTCCGTCATAAGCTAAACCATTCTCGTATTCAGGAAGAACTTCAATAGTTATATCACAATCGAAAACTACTTCACCTTCTATCATAGGAGTAATAAATATTCCTACCCAAACATTACGAGTTAAATCTAACAACGCTTCTGTTGGAGCAAACGATTTAGCTAATTCGTGAGTACCATTACCTAGATACACTAATGTTTCTTCTGTTGCATCTTCCGTAGCTAAATATCTATAACCAAATTTACTATTTCCTTCAAGACCTCCAATAGTAACTCTAAAAGCAGGTATTTCTTTTATATTAACTAGTGCTCCGTCTTTTTTAACATAACTAAATAACAAGCCATTACCTGCATGTTCAGCATGAGTTACATGAATTGTAGTATTAGTAACATTAGAAGTATAACCATATACACCTGAAAGGCTTTCCCAAGTCTTACTAGCACCAAACACAACAGGATAACCATTATAACCCGACATACCTTCGTAACTAATGTTAAAGTTCTCAAGAGGGTTAACACTAGTACCAGTCTTTTGCAGTGATACTTGTTCGTCAACATAACCTCTATTTGCATCAGTATTCTTTTTACCATAGTTATCCCAATAGTAATTAGGTAACGTAACTTTAGGAGTTATACCAATATAAGTGTTCAGCTCTTTAATCTTATCGTCTGTTGAGATGTTGTCGAAGAGCATAAAGTCGTAGAGAGACATTTGAGCATAATTAGAATTTAAGTAAGAACTACCTATTTTTGGGTTAAGCGTTCCTATATTCAATTCAGGGTCATATAATTCAACAATATTGTGAGTTATATTTTGTAATTGACTAGCATAAATATACTCATTAAGTATTCCATCAATATAAGTGTTACCTCCTATATTTCTTGCTCTATATGCTGGTACTTTATTTTCATTAGTATCATAATCTCTATTAAATATAGCAAAACCTCCGTTTGTTCTTTGGTCATATAAAATTGCCGTACCAGCAATAGATTGCCAATTAACTTTCATCAACACCTGTTTACCACCAGTAACAGTAGGAATAGTAACAAAGTCGTCTACGCCATCAAATTGGTATGAACCATCTTCATTTACTCCACTTCCTTCTGCATAAGCCGAGTTATGAATAACTCCATGATTACCATGACCGGATATATCGGGAATATGACCTAATATCTTATAGCTAGAGTTAGGAATACGTAGTAGTCTAGGAGATAGGATGCATTTAGGTTCATTATCATCAAGAAGATAAGTTGCAGTACAAGTAAACACCATTTGCTTTTCAACAACATAACTATTTCCTTCTAATGGTTTTCCATTTAGTTTATAGTTATTAGTATTATACAGCTCTGCTAGAATATTTGCATTAGATACTGACTTAGTTCTAGTAATAGTATTTCCAACTTTTGCTTTACCACCCCAAGAAATTAAATTACCATTTTCATCTGTAAATTCAAATAACAGTGGATACGGTTGCTTAATGTCCTCGTATCTGATGTACTCGTCAATAGTAATATTTACTTCTTGTGGAGAATCATAATTATATATTTGTCTAATATTATAAGATAAATCGTAAACAGGACTTTTTACATAATCAATATTCACTCCATTAAAAGTAAATGTTACAAGCTCATCTATGTTATTCTTTAGATATAAGTTAGCTCTAATATAAGTACCTTTCGGTATATAATCACCTATATTAATTAGCTTTTCGTACTCACGTAAGTGAAAAGTTAATTTATAATTATCGTAATTACTATTAATAACAGGATTGAACAAAACATAGTTTTCATCCTGTTCAATAGTTATACTAATCTTCTGTGGAGATTTCTTAATGCCATAGAACTTAACATCATAGATAAAATCTGTGCTAGACTTTTCAATAGTTATATTATCGAAAGCATCAGAAGTTACTTTAGATACTTTATAACCATTAGGAACAGTAATATTAGTTTTAATATCATTTCCTACTGAAATATAATCTCCTACATTTACTACATTCCAATCCTTATCCCAATAGTTTATCTTTAAAATGTCTATGTTACTCTTGATAATAGGTCTAAACTCAACCATATTCGGATACAGCGTACCTAGCTTATACTTCTTCAACTGACGCTCTATCAAGAACTTGGACATACTATATGGGAAGGACATGAGAGAATAGATAGCTCCATTAAAGAAACGAGAATCTCTATCTCGAATTGTTCCTAGCCATAATTTATCACTATCTTTAGCTTCTCCGGCTGTTAGTTCCTTACCATTATAACTATATTTTGATTGATAACTTATACTCTTAGTAAAATCTGTCTCACCTACTTTATGATTATCATTATAAAAGCTCCAAGTACTAATATTGTTAGGTGCTCCAAGGTATTCAAATAAGAAAGCTCCTTGTTTAGTAGTATCAGTTGAACTTTCTGATTTAGATGCAACTATTCCAAATATATCACCAATAGATATTATTTCTCTATCTATAATGAAAGTATAATCCTTGTAAATAGGCATATCAATAACTTTACCAAAGTCATTGATACCATCTAATAGAATACCACCTTTACAACTAGGAATAATACTATATTTTATAGAACCTTTAGTTGACTTAGGAAAATACCATTCTGATAGAACAACATTTTCTGCATTTTCAGGAAGTTCTGTATATCTATCTTTAGTATACATTTCTAACTTATGATAACCTTTTCCAACTGGTTCATTTATAGGAATAGCATACTTTACTCCATCTATTTCATATTTGCATTCGTGTACTAAGAAATTATTATCTTGATAAAGATAAACATTTATAGGACTATATACTTTATCTAAATCAGAATCTCTTCTTATTCTACTTACCCAATAACCATTTGTAGTAGATTCTACAATTCTAGTAAATTCATCTATTTGCTTTATTATTGAAGTTGAAGAAGATTCAGAAGTCCAATCTTTAAATGTTTCATATTGTTTAGCTGCAATACCACTACCGCCTTTCCAAGCTAGATTATACATTTGTATATCTCTACCATTACCACTATAATCAATTAACTTATCATTAAAATCAGCATGATTATCATTAGTAATACCTTGTCTTTCTATATTACAACGTATATCAGGTTTAAGCGTTCTATCTAAGTTAAAGTAAGCAATAATAAGATTAATATCATCTTCGGTAGCTTTACCTAGTAATGCAAACGTCCAATAATGAGCTACTCTTGATGTTTCAATTATATTACCTTTACTACTTATATATCCTTGTACGCTAAACTTTCCTTGTGATAAATTTCCAACGGTATATATAGAATAATCGTTTTTATCTCCTAATACAGTATTTATTATACGACTGTTATTAACACTAGTATTATTAACGTCATATATTACATATCCATATATTCCAGTCTTACCAATATCGGCAACCTGATTTCTTACATAAATATTATCAGTTGGTCTAATGTAATTAGTTAGTGGAACAGAACCACTTCCTCTCCAAGATATTTGATGAATCATACTAACGATAGTAAAGTCTTTAGTAACTCCCATTTCTTGAAGAGTCTTTTGACTAATAATTATGTCGTTTACTCCGTCAGTAACAAACGCTCCTCCGAAGTCAGACAGTTGTTCAATTCTTATATTATTCCAATCATAAGAACTACTTACTGTAAATCCTATACTAACTCTATTACTACTTAGTTTGGATTTGGGTAAATGATAAACGCCATCTTCTGATATATTATATGAAACAGGTATAGTAGCTGTTTCATCAGGAATATAAAAGTATCTAATTATTCCTCCTTCAGGAATACCTGAAACTTTTATATTCATTTCATTTATTTCATTCTCATTAGCGTGCTTATATATAAACCAAGTAGAATTAAAATTTCCATTAGTAGTAATTACGTTATCAGTAACTTCTATATTTGGATATATTCTCCAACTAGTAAAATCTTCTTTATACTCACCAAATCCACTATTTAACTTATATGCAGCATTTAGAATCTCTAAATCTCCTCCTGCATTAGGAATCTTATTCTTAATAATATTCCTATCAGCATCAGTATTCTTTTTACCGTAATTATCCCAAACTCCAATAAGTCTAGCTTTAAGCTCTGGTGGAAGATACGGTCTATCTCCACCAAGAGCATTATTTTTAAAAGGAATACCGATACCTATACCTATACCAGTATTAGTACCCATATTGTAATGTATCAGCTTCAGCGTTATTAACTTGTTTAACTAACTCAACATTCCAACCGGAATATAGAACAGTAGTAATAGGTTCGTCCATACCAGCAAGAACTACTTCAACTGTTATAGGGTCTTCGGTAACATTCTTTAATAAGAATGGTTCTTTACCACCCATTCCATTAGGAATAGAAAACTCTGCAACAGCTTCAACTTTACCCATTATAGATATTTGTAAACTATTAGCTGAATTAGCTCTGTTATAAATACGATTATCCATGATAATTACTTTTAAATGATTATTAATTACTCTTTGCAACCTTCCCCCATAAAGAGGTGTGATAACTGTAATTATCACTCCTTTATGGGGGATGCTACAAGAAACTAAATTTTGTTTAATTACACAATACTATTATTAATTTTTTAATCTGTCATTCCATTAGCCCAATCAGTAGGAATACTTTCAGAGTTACTAAGATTAGACTTTTTCATTGCATAGAATGTATTGGCTCTACTAGCAGCACCTAGAGCATTAAGCCAATTCCAAAATTCCGGAACACTACCAACAGTAGAAACGGCATTATAGAATAGTCCTGTAACATTATTAAGTTGCTTATGTTTATTAACATTAAACAGTGTAGAATCTATTTTCTTAGGACTTCTACCTGACCAATCTCCTGTACTTTGTCCACTAGCGAAAGCATAACTAATGTTCCTAAGATTAACATTCTTACTAAATAAGTTTCCGTCTACTTGTTGTCTCATTGCAGATGTTGATTCAAACTGTGCAGATAAGAACATCGAAGATATATCTTGTAACTGTATGCAGTTTACATAAGAATCAACAGGTAAGTTAATATTTGCAGGAATAATACAAAAGTAGAACATATTAGATAACGATATTAACTTAGTTAACTTAGAGAACGTATCTGCCGAGTAGAACTCTCCATCTTCTCCATTAGTAACATTCCATTTATATGGATTCAATAATGGTATACGATAGAATGTATAAGACAAATCAGTAGCGTTACTAATAGGATAGAATAAATGTGGCGGAATACGTCCTCTTAATCCATAATCAAGATAATCATATCCAACTACTCCATTAACTCTACCACTACCAAAGAACACTCCATTTACTTGCATATCATTACCATTAGTGCAATAATAGAATAAGTCAGGAGAACATATATAGTTAAGTACCTTCTTATTAGCATTAGCATCAGAAGGCGGAGCAAAAGAACCAGCGTTATCTTTAAATCTATCAGGTATAACAGGAGAACAATTAATACTTCCTGTACTAACTGCACTATAAAGAGCACTGTCTCTAACTATATCTTCTAATCCACTAAGACCATCAACACAATATTCGTTCCAAGCAAGTTCATACTTATCGAAATCTTTATTCAAGATAACTCTATGAATATCTCTATTGTAGTTAGGCATAGTATGTTCGTCATCTAACCATTCTCTAGGGTCATAATTTGGATTAAGAATATACTTAACTGGATTATACTTTTCATTAGGGACTATTATATCTCCGTAATTACTAGGAGTAAGATTACCATAATTCATAGTATAACCTTGTGCTTCTGTACTTTGAAATCTTTCTAAGCAATAAGACATATTAACTATTGTCTTTCTAGGAAGAGTTCGTTGTTTACTATAAGTAATCTCTACTGGCATTTCAGCACTTTCAATCCAATTACCGTCACTATCTATACCATAGTTCTCTGTAATATTCTGACTAGCTGCATCTACTTCATTCCAACCTTTATAGCTAACATTAGAAGTTTGTTCCATATAGAATAGTCCATAAGGAATAGAACCTTTCTTAACAAAGCTAGTTTCTATTTCAGAGAAGCATCTATGAACATTAATTAGTTTACAATTAGAGAAACCTTTACCAGTAAGCGAGTACTTACAATTCTTCATATCATAATATAGATATGATATATTAGTAAGATTGTAATTAGTCTTAAATGAATTAAGAGGAAGCTCAATTACACTATTTGCAGGAAGAACTAGTTTAGAGAAGAATCCAGGTATTTCAACAATAGCACTACAATTAGTAAATACATCGTATGGGAATACTTCATCTCCTTCTTTAACAAACTCTTTAGTAAAACCTTGAAAACATCCTAATGTAGACTGATTAATAGCTTGCTGACTAGTAATATACTTCAACGAATTCTTTAGTCTAGTAAACATTGAGTTATGAATCGGGAAAGTAATAGTAGAACTATCACCAATAGAAAATGAATCATAGATACCATATAAAGCTATTGGGAATCTAGTATTAGTCTTATTCTTAACAGTACCACCAAATACATTATATAAAGAACCTTTAGAACCAACAAGAGATTTAAATGAGTTCTGTATATATTTCAACTTAGTGTTTTTATAGAATAAAGGACAATACATTACTCCATCTTCTACATCTTCATCAGTTACTTGATTAAAGTTAATATTACTAATATTGAACATATTAGTTATATATTCCAACTCAGGCAATTGTGCAAGCAAACTTCCTGAATCAGCTGCAACTAAATTATCTGCAATAGTTTCATCGCTAGGAGAATTATTAATATTACTTACAAATTTAATTGCTCCACTAGTTCCAGTAACACCATTTAATCTAATTAACTTAGAACTTACATTTCCTTTAAACTTAGCTAAGAACGTAGGGTCGGTATATCTAGTTCCACCAAAGTAGAAAGCTAAGTTCATAGACTGTAAACTAACTAGAGGACTAAATAAACCATTATGTTCAGTAGAGCCATATTCATAAGTACTAGTAAGTATCTTAAAATCTTGTGACTGTATTCCCCAAAATATAGAATCCATATTAACAACCCTAGTACAATGATTGAACATAGTTCTACGAGGACTATCTAATAAATCCCATTTAATATTTTTAGCACTAGCAAAACAACTATTAAGAGTTGTAACATTATCACATTTATATAAGAAATAATAAACGTCATATACACTACAATTAGTAGCTCTAAACATACTGGTACAATCAGTAGTGCCAATACTAAAGTTAGTAGATAAATCAATATGATTTCTCCAATCAACAGAGCCTTGTTCAGTATTAGTATCTGGACCAAACCATTCACCATTATAATCAGGGGTAATACCTTCTACCTTTTCTTTGGGTTCATGAATATAGAATTTAGAGCATTGATTGAATACACCATTACCATTAAGACTGATATGCCCAAATACTCTCTTTAAGTTAGAACAACCAACAAAGAACGCAGAACCTACATTAAAAGGATGTTCCTTATTATTATTAAATTTAAAGTAGTGTACACCTTTAGCGTTTTGAACACTGAATTGTAAGTCGATTAATTGACTAACATCAAATATCTTATTACCATTATAAGTAGGAATTACAGCATTGCCATATTGTATAGCTTCAACTTGACTATTAGTTATATTCAATGTCCTAAGTTTAGGAAGTTCAGATGCGGCTTGAATATCGTTAGCTGTATTAGTATTAGACATATTAAGTGTCTTAATATTAGGAGCACCTACAATATAAACAATAAGATTTCTGTTTGTACATGACGATATATTAATTGTTTCGACATTATTACAATTAGATACATTGAATGTAGTTAAGTTACCATTATTTGTACATACAATAGATTTTAAGTTAGGACATGAAGTAATCTTAATAGTATGTAAGTCTCCTAGATTACTAAGATTCAATTCAGTAATCTTATCACAAGAATCAATAGTAACTGTCTTTAATCGTTTGCATCCAGAGAAATCCAGTATTTCCAAGAACGGTTGATTAACAAGACTAATATTTTCAACTGTTGAATTAGTAATATTCAAAGATGAAAGAGAAGCATTAGGCAAAGATACAGAAGTTACAACAGAATTAGATATATTCAAGTCTTTCAACTTAGTATATTTTTCTATATTAACTGTAAATGTACCTTGTCCAGCATTGCCACTCCAAAACTTAGTATTACTTAAATCAATATGTCGAACATCAGAGAAGTCTTCATCGTTAACGAATATAGTTTCAAATGAAATAGGAGAATCACTAAGAGTATCAATAGATGATAAGTCTAGTTTAGAGAAACTAGGAAGTTTCATACTAGACATGAATCTTTGGAATCTCATTCCACCTAATCCTTCTATATCGTTAATTTGAGGAGTATTATTGATAGTAACTTGTGTATTGAAAGAACTAATAGGAGATAATCTAATTTCAGTAGGTTTGCCTTCTTCTAAGAAATATCTAGTATCAGTAGTATTACCAATGTTAACTACAAATATAGCCGGACAATTGGAAGTAACAACCAGCTTAGGATTAGTTGCTTCTGCACCGCCTGCCGAAAACGTTCCTTTATTATTATAAGGTTGAATATTAGAAGCATTACTATATTTAAACACTCCGTCAAAGAACCAAACACGTTTCTTTAACCAGTCACGAACATATTCAACACGAGTACCATGTAAAAACTCTATATTAGCATAAGACGCTTCGCCACCAGCTTCACCAATATAAGCTGTAAGATACTTAACATTATAGTCATAATTAAATAGTAACTCGCCACAATTAATTGTTTGAGCTGCGAAATAATTATCTATATAATTATTAATATCTTTGCATATATTATCATTATTTCTCCATAAGTCCCAAAGTCCTTCAAGAGAATTATCATATACACCAGTATTGGCGAATACAGTATCTCTTAATACGTCCCACATACGAGAACTATAAGTATCATATCCACCGTCAGCAGCGTTCTTAGTAATAACTAATGAATTAACGTTGTTCTTATCATTATTACTAAACTTATCCAACCAAGCGGTTTTAGCAACAGATTCGAGAGCAACATTATCAAGTCCATTAGCCGTATCCATGTCATAGAATCTAATAAACCATTTCTTACTTCCATTAATATCGTAACATACGATAGTCATATTCTTACCAAGAGAATCGACAAGTCCATATTTTACACATACTAACAAATAAGAGAAAGCATTTCTTATTGAGAACTTAGTATCAAGTTCAGCAGCAAGAGTAGACCAACTAGATTGTGCAGGATATTCACCTTCGGTTTCTTCATATCCTCCTACTGATTCATTCCAAATATACTTCTTAACTGTCGAAGTAGTCATTTGAGCAAAGATACTAAATAGCTCTTGTAGTGCTCTCCAAACATTATCGTCAGTAACAGGAGCAGTTGGTTCTAACCAGTTACCACCGTTATATTTAAACTCACCTACATGCTTTATAATAGATAAGTCATCTTGCATAAACAAAGCTAACGGCAATATCTTATCACCGTCTACAATTATATTTGCATTTTCACCGAACTCATAAGAATAAACCTTACGCTGGTCTATGTTTCCAAACATCTCATCTTGAGCATAAGCATGATAAGAAGTAACAAAAGCAGGTAACTTATTATTTACATATTCTCCGGCTGTATTCTTTATCTTAGTAGTAAAGTCTTTCATAAACCGGAAACCCATATTATAATAAGCTCCACGACCTAAGTTAAAACTATATATACCAAGCATAGTTTGAGTTTCTTCACCGTCAAACTGAATAAGTAATATAATAGGGAATCCTTCAAGTGTTTGCTTAATAGTTACCTTATCATGAACTGTCTTATCACGAGTATCTACTGGACGGTGAGCTTCTAACTCTTCCATAGGTGGAGTTTTCTCGAATAAGAAATCCGAGTTATCATTAATCCATTTACCAATAGAAGCATTGTTAGCATGAGCACTATCTACAACATCAGCTTTAAGAGTAAACTGTCTTTCAGGAAACCAAGTCTCTTTAGGTTGGAATAACTCATAATCAAGGTTACTTCCGTCATCAGCTTTCAACATCTTATCAAATCTTATTTCTAAGTTCTTAATAAGATTGTTCATAGTAGATGTACCTTGTTTAGAAACAGCAACATCAGTAGTATATTCAGAACTTGATTTACCAGAAGTCGGACTAAAGTAACTCATAGTACAACCAGTATACCAGTTATTGTTCTGTCCACCTATTTCCTCAAATACAGCACGAGTAAAACCAGTATTAGCACAGTTAATCAACATAATATCTACTGGAAGTACTTTAGTAGTATCGGAGATAAGACTATTAAAGTTAACATTAGCATAAGTCTGATTAATATCGTCCCAAAGTGTTGAATTTGGTTCAGAATCAGAAGTAGAGAAGAAGTTTCTTAACTTCATTCTATTGTATTCTGTAAAATCTATACTACCGTCAGCTAGTAGAGTTGCTCTAGCTTTTGAGTTCATTGCATTGATAACAATCTGTTTATCATTCGCAGGAACACGGAACAACTTAATATCATAGAAGTTAACATCAGCAAAATTCTGAATTTGTCCAGCATTACTAATATCACAACCTAGATATATCTTTGAACTAGTTCTCCAAGTAAAGTCATTCTTTATTTCACGAGCTGTACTAAGAATACCATTAATAAAGATAGCAACAACCATCTTTCCTGGATTCTTATTAACTATAAAATCAACAGTATTAATAACATCTTGTTGTATCTTACAACTCATAGTCTCTTTAATATTACCGTCAGTATAAGACCAAGTAATATCTTCAAGACCTATTTTAATACCTTCCGAGAATTGCTCATCTGTATTATAATCCCCTATAAAGAATACTGTTCTATTTGAGAAAGGATGTCTATCTGACTTGAATGTACACGATATACCAAAGCCTTGTCTTGACCAGTTATTAAGAGTAGTAGTATCATCTTTAAATGGTTGTACATCAATTACTCCATAAGCCTCTCCTGATATACGTAACATTGATTGTCCGTTCTTTGTTAAGAAGCCTGAAAGAACACCATTAGTATTATATACATTTAGTTCAGTTGTAGCACCGCTAGGTTCAATAGCACCAGGAACTGTAAATGAAGGTTCATTACTTGTCCAAACTTTAGTAGTAGATACTTGTGGAAAATTTTCTTGGCGAATATGCCAACTAGCATATCTACTATTATTAGGATTTTGGTCAGCAATAAGTGCTTGAGAACTAGATACAACTTCACAAGCTAAAACAGTGTCGGTAATAGGGTCGCCCTTTTCAGACCAACAACGAAGAGTTATATTCCAATTACCTAATACTTCTCCTTCAGTTGGAATAGCATAACTAAATACTTGTTGTTTGCCACGTTGAACATATTGGTTATCATTATAGTTTCCTTCATCAAAGTAACCTATATCTTTAACAATACCATTATGTTCTATTCTAACAGCATAATAGATAAGACTTACTCCTGCAAGATACGGAGTGAATGCAAATGATATATTACCGCTTTGAGAGAACTTAGTTCTTTCAATTCCTGAATCTACTTCTGCCTTACTAGTAATACCTTCTACAAGTACTACTAGGTTTACACCGTCTTCTACTACTACACGATTTGTTACCTTATCTGATTGAACAGTTTGTCCATTCATTGAAGTAAACGCTTGTGCCTGTATAGTATAAGAACTACCGGCAATAATACTTCCTAAATCCCATAAGTTAACATTAACTTGTCTAGGAGCAGTAGAAGTAGTTTTACCTAATTCAATAGTTTTACTAGCACCATTAGTTACATTAGTAACTACAAGATTAACATCTGAACCGATAATCTTACTAGTAATACTATAAGTAAAAAAGTAATCAATACCAACAGTTGCAGTATTTCCTGATACAGAACTAGCGAGTTTAATACTTGCTTCTACTATATTTAATAGATATGATTCAGCAGAGAATCCGTCTGTATCACTAGCTGTAATTACAACAGAGTGATTACTATTAGAAGAGAATCTATCTAACTGCGGAATATTAAGAGTTCCAGGAGTATTAGTCCATGCTTCTTTACCTTCGATAATATTATTACCGTCAAGAGTAACAGTAATAAAATATCGTTTATTATTCTTAGAAGAAGTAATAAGATATTCCAGTTTAATATTAGTAGTTACAGTAGAATAAAGATAATTAATATTACCTTCTTTTACTATATTACCATTAGTAAGTGTTATTTTATCTCCGGTAGCTCCTCCGCCACCGCCACTTCCACCACCACCATGTTCGGCAAGCCAAGCAATATAACCACCATGTTTCTTCAATGCTTCATCGTGGCGAACAAGAACATCATTAAGACTCTCCGTAGTCTTACCTTCTTCTGCAAGTTCAGGGTCAATAAGACGAGGGTCATCAACTACAATTCCAGTAGCTTTACCTGAAGACGATATATCCCAATTTCCAGTATCAGGATTATATCTTTTAATATTATCTGCCATAATTATCCAATATTATAATTTGGAAATTTAATATTTATAATATCATTACCATTATTAGTTTCACCATTACCACCAACAACACTGTAATTAGGATTAAGACCTTCTATGTTAACATTGTATTTACCTGAATTATTAAATACATTAGATAATTTCCTAACAGTAGCAGTTAGTTTAGGATAATAAACAAGGTCGTTGATTTTACCTTTATTCAAGAAATACTTAATATAGAAAGGATAACGTTGACCTGCATTTACTTTAGCTGTAACATCTGTCTTACTATTAATAGTAATACTAGCTGGAAAGAAATACCTTAACCACGGAATATTAGGGCTAGGTAGTTCTTTATTACTAGTATGTTTATATCCCGTAGCTTGACACATTAAATATACAGGAGCTGTAATTTCCTCAACCAGTTGAAACGTACACAAATGTTTAAGCATATCGAAATTCGCATTATTCTCCCAAGATTTAGGGAAAGATTGCCCTTGTAAAGCTCCTTCGGCTGTTTCGGTATATAATTCATCCGAATTAAAATCTTTCTTTAGAATATCCGCAGTAACCTGTATAATAGGCTTCATAGAGCTGTTTTCGTTCTCTAAAATGGGATAGCTGCAACTGTACGTATGTTTGTGTCCGCCAAGACATAAACGGTAATTATGGGTCTGTAAGAACTTTGAGAACCAATAGGCATTAGCTTTAGTTGTATTAAAGTTCAAACGACTACCACTTCGTTCTACACTAGTATCTTCTTTACCGTCCCAATAGAACGAATTAATAAGATTTTGAGTAATAATAGTAAAAGGCATTTCATGACAATAAGCTATCTTAGCTTTAGCATTAATAGCTTTTGCATCATCTCTTTCACACCATTGTCTTATTAAGTCATACATTACTCCGGTAGTAGAAAGTCCATAAACACTTCGTTCAGTATTAGAACTTATCTCACTATTAACACATAAGAAATGGGTATGACCAACATCGAATGAATATAATGATTCGACGAATATTTCTTTTCCTTCAACAGTAAATACAGGAGGATTATCTTCATCCATTTCATAACAATAGAAGAAACGAATATTAGTAGCATTGATTTTAGAATCATCTCCACCGTCACCAAGAACATAGACATTAGCAGGAGTAAGGTCATTGTTACCAACAGTAACCATTTCTGCAATATCATATAAAGACGCTCTACCAGCTTCGTAATCTAACCATTCATTAATACGATTACCATTCTGTGTCATATCACCAGTATTAATCATAAAGTAGCACACAGATATGTTACTAGTTTCATATCTATTAAAGTCCTTCTTTATTTGGTCGGCAGCTATTCTCCATACATTATATTCATCCCAATTAAAGCCTTGTTGGTCGGAAGTCTGAACAAAGTTAAGAACATCATTCACCATATTTTCACTCATAACTACAAACCTACGAACATCACTCTTATAAGTTTCATCTCTACCTACGTAATATTCATAATAGACATTCTTGTCTCTTGTATGAGTATCATACTGTTCTCCTAGATGAGTAAGTATTACCTTATGAGTAGTAAACGGAGTACCGTCAGTAGTTATGGCTCTAATACGATTATAGTATTTACGAACACCAGTTTCATTCTTAAACGATTCTACTTTAGTCCATTCAGTATAACTATTATCACTACGGTATGCACGATACCATAAGTATTCATCATAATAACCTACGGAAACCCAATTAAAACATCTACTAGCATCATCGTTAGGTTCGTTACTTTCATTAATAGTATAACAAGCCTTACGTCCTAAAGTCATAGTAACTTTATTAGGTTTGGTATTATCTAATAAAGTCTTATTAAAGAATATATTCTTATTCTCAAAACTAGCTCTAGGAGTATAAGATTCTACCCTAGGAATAACATCGGCTTCTAGGTTAACAAAGTACATATCATTAGCGTTATTTCTAGCACTAAGAGCTTTAGTAGCTTGCTTAACATTATCCATAGTATAATACTTAGTAAACAAATACTTACTACTAAGATAACCATAAGCAGTATTTTCAGCAGCATCAACTTTATCAGCATCACCAGCATTAGGTATTTGTAGTCCAACCAAATCAATATAACCTTTAGATACCCTTATGGGGGAAGTCGCGTTATTATAAGGATTTGCAACTGAACTAGATTCTGTTCCCCAAGTCAAGAAGAACTTAGCTTTCTTATTATCAAACTTAATAGGATTACCGTCACTAGCAATCCATTCCATATCATAGTTCTCAACTTTAATACGAGTAGTATTAATATTCATTACGGAACATTGAGCACCTCTAATTAAAAATGTCGAACCAGCTTTGATATTCCCCCATAAAGGAAGTGTCTCCCAATCTCCTCCTTCTGTACCATACTGTAATGATAATCCCTTTAGAGATATATCTTTACCTGTAAGATTACTAAGTTCAACGAAGTTATGAGAGCATGGATTATAACTATATTCATCACTTGTAATACCACCACAATATAATGAATTGATATATAGCTTTTGTAGATATAATGTAGTTACATATATCCAACCAGTTTCAGGGTCTTCTTGTCCACCAGTGGGTTCAGCTTGAGCTGTATCTAATTCTTTCTTATATACTATTAATTGTCCATTGTTATTTACCTTAACTCGATATATTTGTCCATTCGGTGCAACAAATCCAATAGTATCTAATTTATCTAAAGCATCATAATCTATACTACCTCCACCTCCTGAACTACTACCAGTAAGATTAACCGGTTCTCCATTAATTTTAGTATATAGACGTTTTACATCAGTAGCAATAAGAAGTTCGTAATCTACGAAGTCATTAAAATTATCTTGAATTTCTTTAAGTGTTCCATAATGACCACGAACAGCTTTAGTATTAGGTTCATATTGGTCTGTTTCAGGTTCGAGACTTTCACCAACAGCTGCAACACGAATAGCTAACTGTCCAGTATTTGGGTCAATAGGTTCGTATTCCTTTAGAACCGACTTTGTAAATGTATTACTAACATGACCAGGATTTATAATTAAGTCTCTCTGATGTACAATAGTATCAAGGTAGTTTTGTATAACTTGAATAGCTTGAATTATCGGAGCTAATTTCTCATCCTCTTCAAGAGCTGTTCCAAGACCAGAAGTATCTACCCAAAGAGAATTAATATTAGCTGGCGGAGTATCTTGAATATAAACTGTTTGTACAGGTGTGTCTCCACCACTAGCTTGTTTAATAACTAAATGTTCGTTATCAATACCGCCATTAAACCAATATTCATTAATACTATTATTCTGTTTAACGCCAATAGTAAGTCCAACACTACGTAATTCAGGAGTAAGAGTTTCAAGAGCTTCTTTAACACTACTATAAGGTCCGTATTTAGCATCAATATCAGGTAGAGGATTATAGTTATCATCTACACTGTTATTAACAATAGGTTGACCTATACTTATTCCTTTTCTCATATTACTTGTTTTTACAGGTTATACGAATAGCATCATCAAATACAGAAGGAGAATACAAGAAGAATACTTTATAATGTATATCGTCAACAGTACCACCAGGATTATTAGTCTTATAAGCACCGTCTGAACCATCCCAAAGAGTAGTAACAAGAGTAGTACCATATTCAGCTTTAACAAGCGTCATAAGTGTATCAGGTATAAGAAGATAATGAATCTTCTTTTCTTGATGAATGGTAAATGTATTATTCTTATCTCCTGTAATAGTTCTAGGAGTATTACCTTCTAATGCCATAATATCACTAACAGACATATTTTGAAATGTCTGCGGTGCAATATCTGTATGTCCATAATACATAACGTTCATTTTAGGAACAGACTTACATTCTACAATAAAGTCATTAGAATAATATGTTTCACCGTCTTCTCCTTCTACACTAGCTCTAAATATATAAACTTGTCCTACTTGAGCGTTAAGCGTTAGTTCATTAAACTTAGCCGGACTATCAATAGATAATCCCGAAGCTATAATATTCTCTCTTTCGTTAATAACTTGATATATAGTAAGAGTATCTTTAACTACATATTCTTTATTAGCGATAACAAACGTAGCTTCATTATATTTTATCTGTTGAGCACCAGTAATTGACATAGGAATATTAAGTTCAAATGTCATAAATACAGGCTTCTCATCAGTAGTATATTCAGTACAGTTCAAAGCTAAAGAAGCATTAATGTAATTAATGAGTAAATCTGCCTGTTTCCAATAACCTAATGTATAGGCAGCACAAGCAGATTGAAACATATTCCAACAATTAATGACTTGACGATTGATACCTTTACAAGTAGAAGTACAATCTTTAATCATATCTACTCCTAAGTCACTTAACTTAATAAGCAATCTCTTATAAACACAATTATACTTACTAGGAACATCCAAGTAAGTATACATTCCATTTTCGTTCTTTCTCATTGCATTACTATTAATTCGTTATACATTGCAATTAGATTTTGTTGTTGTTTCTCACTAAGTTTAGATTCTACATTTTGCATGTGACTAAGAATAGTCATAGCATTATATCTACATATATCTTCATTAGTAAGAACGAATCCAATGGTAGAGAGGTGTACAACTTGTACACCTCTATCAACCAATTTGCTATTTACATTATCGAAGTTTATGTCCATTACTTTAATGTATTATTCGTTATATAAGTTATATAAGACTGAAACTTCAAGTTTATTTTATTGTTAAAACTAGATATTTTATCTTCTTTACTAAGATTGTTATTAAATACTATCTCTATTATAGACTTCTCCACTGATGGCATCCAATCCTTTTTCATATTATCACTAACCTTAACTCCATTAATCTTGTACAATGACAAGCTAGAGAATACAGTATAAAATTCAGCATTAACTATATTATGGATATTAGCTAGTATATTATCTTTGTTAGTTTGAACGTGGTTGTTAATAACAGTATTAGTAACGAATATTGTTAATCTCATTGCAGAAGCGAACATAGCATCGTCTATTGCAGTCTTACATTTGTCTTTATCTTTATCTATAATATTCTTTGTAATATCTGTGATAAAGGTCGAGACTTGTAATAATGATTTAGATACTTCATCAAGAGTATCACTAATAGAACTAACAAACTTTTCGCTTTCAGTCTTCTTCTTATTATCCAACCATTTATATAATAGTAGGAAAATAGAAATTGTTATCAGGGAACTTAATCCTTGATTAAGAGCAGATTCGATAATTTCCTTCATCCCTATTTATGATTAAAGGAGTCACTACTAATTTTAACATTAATAGCAACCCCTTTATTAAACTATTACGAGTTATATTTACAATATCTTCTTTAAGCTTCTGCCGCAGCCGCAGCCGCAGCCGGAGTATTAACAGATGCAAATATTGTTTCAAGAGTAGCTATTTGAGCAGCTCCTGTCGGAATAGCAAGATGAATAATAGTCTTAACATTTTCGGTACTACCACTACGAAGGTCACGATGAGGATAGAAAGTTAGTGTAAATACTGTCCAACCACCTGCATTAGAGAATTCCGGCAAAGTATATAACTTACGAGCATCATTACTAGTAGAGTTAATACCTTCTGCACCAATACAGCGAATCTGTAATTCTTTAAGAGCAGCATCATCATTAATTGGTTTCATAGCTTTCGTAGTTGTGATTGTAACTCCGAACAATGAATCGCCTGCAATCAAGTTCCATGCTTCATAATCAATACCAGTTACGGTAATTTTAGCAGCAGAAACAGTAGCAGTAAATCCTTCATTCTTACCAAGAGAATTAAGTTGAGTACTTAACTTCTTAGCAATAATAGGAGCAGTATCGCCTTCACGAGCACGCTCACTAGCTGACCACTTATAACGTTCATTAAGAACAGTATGAGCTTTAGCCATAGTTAACGTATAGTCCTTTCCTACTACGGGGGTAGGAACAGTAACTTCCGCACTGAATTTAGTTCCGGCAGTATAGACACTCTTAACATAAGAGAAACGTCTAGTATCAATATTAGATACAATATTGGCATACTTGCTCTTATTAGCAAATGCTCCACCACCAACAAATAAGGTAAACATCGGAATGTTCTTAGTAAGAGCTTTCGAGATGATTGCACCTTCATGGTCGTAAAGAGCAACAGCACCTTCTGCAATACCAGTAGCATTAACAGCTGCAAGAGTAGCGGGAGTAGTAGCCAGTGCAACATTACCTGCAAATAACAGTCTTTCCATTTTATTCTAATTTAGATAATTCGTTTGAAACTTTCTCATAACTATTATTATTAGAGATAGCATTAAAGGTATTAACAGCCCTCTTAATAACTTCGTGCATAGCAACATCTGATAGTTCATTCGTAGTATTAGTTGCAATACTAATTAGAGTAGGATACTTAATATAATTAACTAAGAACCTATCTATTTCAAATGTTGCAATTACTTCAATATTAGATTCAGTCTTATAACATATAGGACTTATAACAATAGACTTTGAATGATAATCGTTCATCGTTTCACTCACTAAGTCTAAGTCTATCAATCTACAACGATAAGACTTATCCCCCTTAAAGGAGTAAACAGATGTATAGAACATGGGTGTTGGATAGTCGTTCAACTCTATCTTATAACCAGTACCAAACATTATATCTCCTTGTTCAGCTTCAATCTTAATACTAGTATGAAGAGGACTAAGTTCTGTTAATCTTATAACGTTATCAGAGATACCATCGAGTTCACGATTACCTTTACGAGAGAAAACATCTTTTACATATTCGATAGTCTCTAAATTGATTATTTCATCTACCTGTTCGGGAAGTATTGCTCGCACAGTTTTCATGCCCATTTGTTGAGCTAGAAGCATGAACTCGTTATGTATCTCTGCTACTTTCATAATAACCAGTTATTATAATTTAAGTTTAGTTTCAAGTGCTCTTTTGTAGTCAGCATTTTCAGGATTACTGAAATAAGCTAATGCTTCTTTCATGTTAGCTCCAATGAATCCGCCTTCGGGAGTTAGAACAGTTTGGTTAACTTCCGAACGAACTAGTTCTCCTCTAGCGATAGCTTCTTCAATAAACGCTTGAAGTTCAACTTGTGAATTGTTAAACAGTTTGTTGAATTTCTCCGGCTCTTTAATTGCGAACTCGTCAAGAATCTTTTCTTGAATTGTACGGTCAAGTAACAAGTTAGACAATACATCTTGTTTGTTGCTTGCACAGTAGCATACAAAGATAGCTTTGAACTTAGCATCATTATCAATAGCATCAAGATAATTACGTCTTGCTTTGTTAGCCTGAATACGACTACGTTTCAAACGATTAGCTTCACGTTGTTCATCTTTTATATAGAACTTGATTCGAGAATCAAAACTAATAACAGATACGTCTTTAGCTACAATCGGATATAATAGGCAATGACGATATGCAAGATAATCATCTACTTTAATAGGATGTCCATATTTATAACGAGTAGATTCAAGAGCATTAATCTTATTGACATATCTAGCAATAGCATCTTTCAACTGTTTAGGATTAGACTTTTCAGCATTATCGTATTCTTCTACGATAGCTGTTTCATCTATCTTATAATCCAGATAATCTCTTTTCTTTCTCCATTGGAACGAACAGTTAAGTTTCTTTCCGTCACCATCAACTGGAATAGATATACTATTAAACCAACGTTGAACTCTAGTAACATACTCTTGTGCGTTAGGAGAACAACCAATAAGAGAAGGCATATAAGCTGCCATTTCTTCATAGTTGCTAGTCAAGACTCTAGCTGAATTAATACTACCACCAATACTATCATGACGTTCAGCAATGTATCTAGCATTAACTTGACGATAAACAGAATTAATAGTAATATCAGTAGCAAGAGCTATTACAATATATCTTTCTTCAAGAAAGTCTTTGTCTAAACCATCTTCTTCTTTAAGAATTTGTTCATAGGTTTGTTTAGGAGCTTCGGGAGTTTTAGCCTGCGAAATACTTGCAGGCTGTTGATTTGGATTAGCTAGACTACTACCGAATGTACCGGTTTTTAGTGTTTGTCCTTCCATTATAATTTAGTTTAATTGTTTAACTTTAGAGTACACACTCCAACATGAACATCTTCTCTTGTCTGTCAACTTGCAGACCACGAGACATCTTAACTTCATATTGAGATTTATCAATATCCGTAGATATAGAATTGCTAGGAACAGAACCCCAAGACGGTGGAATAGGAGTAAGACCTTTCAATACACCAACAAGGTAAGACTGACCTTTCATACGTACCATACGGACATTACGATTTCCGTTATATACAGAGTTGTCAATGAACATCAGTTTGTGAGATGTCATAGGTAAACCAGTACGAGGATGAATAAGTCCATTAGCTTTTGCTGTTTCAGCAATAGGAGATTTATCCAAGAACGGAAGATGAACACAAGTAACAGTATGTCCGTCAATAGTCTTATATTTACGGAAGTATTTACCATAAGTAAGACCACCACCTTCTTCACCAATCATCTTTTCTCCAAGCGGAGTAATGAATCCTTCTGTCTTAACATCTTCACGAATAGCCATGTCGAAATCTTCGATACCGCCTTTACCTGAATAGAGAGTAATCTCCATAGAACCAGTATCGGTATCTTTATCAACTACATCACCAATAGTTCTTTTTAACTTGCTAAGAGGCAAGTATTCGCCATAAGTATCGTAGTTTGATTCTTCTAGGATTTCAAACATTCCGGCAGTTTCAGGAATAGGTTGGTCATTATCCCAATCCTTCATATCAATAGTACCATTAACAGTACGATTGTAACGAGATGTCCATAAGTCAATCTCATTAGAGATACGCATCTGAACATCGAACTGACGCATTTCTTCATTAATCCAACGAGTATCAGTACCACCGTCTTTTGTCTTGAAAGCATAACTAACAATAACATTACTAATGTTACCTGCAATTTCCTTGCTATAACGTTTGAATCCTAACTGGGATTTCATAACACCAGGACCCATAACATTAGTTTTGTTACCCTTAGAATAAGATTCAGGAATAGACGGAGCTAACATACACCAATACTTACCTTTCTCAAAGTTAGCTGGGTCAATATAAGCACTCTTATCTGGATTCTTTAGCTGCAAAGAATACAGATGTCCACCATGATTACCTGCACCGTGGTCACGCATTACACGAACAGCTGTCTTACCATCAGGAGCAAGCAAACCATACTGTTCAATAATAAGACCAGTAGCAAACTCAACTTTAATAGGTTTACCACCAATACCAGGAGTAGTATCACCAGTGTCAGCCCAAACAATGTAATCATTGAATCTCTGACGACCCATTGTCTTCCAAGTCCACTCAACAGTAGTAATGTCACGAACACCAGCAGCACCTTGTCCTTCGGTAAGGAAAGTTAGCGGGAATCGGTCATCTTCCATACCATAAGTGTAAGTCAGGAAGTTGTTGATTTCCTCCGGTTTTTGAATCATTAAGGCAGCAAGAGATTGTTCATTAGAATAACCTCTGTCATCATATCTACCTCTTTCGACTTCTCTTAATCTGTACATATTAGTTTTAATTTAGTTAGTTCAAGACTAGTTGGTCATTATCAACTGTCTTAGAATTATTACCTTTACTATTGATAATAACAGTCCTTTTACCAGTAGTTTGCGCTGCGGCAGTTCTAATAGATAGAACTTTTTGTTTATTAACAGCCATACCAACAAGACTAGCATAATCGCCACCAGTAAACCTTAGAAATGCTTTAAGTAAATCATCCTGCATACGAGCATCAGAATCAACTTTAGCTTCGTCTAACATATAGGCTGTATTACCTTCACTATCAACAGGAGTAGACACATACTTCAAGAAGTCTCTGCGACTAAGCATTACTTTCTTTCCATCTTTGTTACATTGGATTTGTTCAGGAATACTATAACCTAATAGTTCACCTTTGCTAATAGTCTTTTCTACATTATCCCAATATGCTTTTTCTTCGGCAGCAGCAGCAGCTTCTTTAGCTTCTACTTGTGCTTTCTGTTCAGCAAGTCGAGATTCATATATGCTATCAACAGCTTCTTTAGATTCAACGGCAGTATCATAAAGAATACCAGCGTTCTTACAATAGTCAATAAATTTGTTTACGTCTCCTTTCTTACCACTAAGTTTCCATTCTTCACGAATAAAAGTAGCTTGTTGTTCTTCGTTATCTTTACTAACAGTAATTTGACTTCTATCAGGTATTTCTACGAAGTCGTCAAGACTACCATTTAGTTTAAGATGATTAATAACTTGTTCTACTTGAGGATAAGTTTCAAATAAGTTATTAATAGCAGCAGCTTGAGCTTCTTTAACTCTGCTCTGAACTACTGTTTCAACATAAGCAGCAATACCTTCTTCATTGTCATCGAATACGATAGGATTGCCGTTTTCATCTTTAAAGTCAGAACCGAAACGAGTTTGTAATTGGTTAAGAACACTTGGTTCAGAACCATTTTGAGCGATAAGTTCAGCAAGTTCAGTAGCGGTACGGAATACAGTTCCGTCAGCAGCAATAGCATTACCTTCGGCATCAATAGTATAATCCACACCATCTATATTAACGGTGTCACCTTCTGATAACTGAACTTCCCCCATAGAAGAGGTTTGTTGCTGATTATCCCCTTGACCTTGCTGACCTTGCTGACCTTGATTTCCAGTATTACCATTACCGTTATCAGTATCAATATTAGTATCAGTATCAGGATTACCATTACCATTACCATTACCATTACCTTGTTGACCTTGTTGACCTTGTTGTCCAGCACCTTGTTGTCCCTGTCCGGTAGTATTACCGTTATTACCAGAGCCAGCACCTTGACCTGCACCACCAACAGTAGATATATCATCTATTTTGGTAGTACTTAAATCGAGAGAATCATTACTATTAAAAGTTGGCATAATAAATATGTTTTAATTATTACTTTCAAGTCCAAATGTAGTTTAATAATATGAGAAACACAACTCTTGCTAGTTTGAATACCTTGTTATTAGGTTTAGAAAAGCTCATATTTGAATTTAAGTAATATAAGAGTTGAATAGTATCGGCTAAAACGAACGTTCAATATAGGGCAAAATAATAAGCCATTTTAAGGCTTGCTACGGCATTTTAATGCTTTCTAATACAGTCCATCTCTTTAAGGGGGAAAATGCAATAGAGACAAAAGAAGTGCGGTCTACGTCAATCTTACGGGTACGAAAAACCCTACGGAAGCATCCGTAGGGCACGTCTGAATCATAGAGAAAGGTATATAGCTAATTACGACTTAGTGTTCACTTCTTACTAGAACTACTACTAGACTTTGGTTTATCATATTTGTTCTTATTCTCTTTAGCTATCTTTAGTTGATTATCTCTATCTAATGCAGCATTAATCATATCCAAGTCTTTGGCTCGTTTCTTCTCATTGAGTTCAGCTTGTTTTAAAGATAATTCGGCAGAGTTATCTTGTAGTACAGTTTGTGCAGGCTGATTAGCTAGAGCAGCCATTGCAGCTTCCGTATCCATTCCTTTAGCAAGAAGGTCATAATAACCTTTGATTTCAGCAAGTCTAGCATCTTGTTCGCCTTTTGCAGCTATCTGTTCAAGAACAGCTTTATTCTTAGCATCTTCTAACTGTTGGTCTAATTGACGAAGAGATTCTTCGTTTTTCTGACGAATCTCTTGATAACGATTAATAGCTAGTTTAAGACTGGATATATTACCGGAAGTAATAGCTGCAACAGCTGACATTAAATCTCCATTCTGACTAGCATTGAAAGCCCACTCTTTGAGTTGCTCGAACTTCTCTGTTTCTCTATCAGAGTTCTTAGCTTTAACTACATATTGTCCAAGAGTATGATTCTCTACATTAAGAGAAATATATTGCTTTCTATCTGACTTGTCATAATAGGAAGTATCTAATCCATCAATCCAAGCTAGCTTAGAATTATTTAAGTCTACGATATATTCATCTTCACGGAACTTATCAAACATATAATTGATAATAACAGTTCCCATTGAACCACGAATAATTGCTTCTTCCGTAGTACCTTTACCAGCACTAGTAGCTATTTGTCCATAACGTTGTGGTGTCATATCTACCATTTCACGTGCACTGGCTTTAATAGATTCAATAAGATTAGATATTTCAGTAATATAACCAGAGATATTAGCATCGAGCATTTTAATAGATTGCGCTTTAGTGCTATTAATATCTTCTGCATCATCGTATGGAAATATACCTTCAGCAGCTATATTATATATAGCTTCTTCTGCATCTTCTCCAAATAGCGACTTAGCTGCAACAAGAATAAACATCTTATTCTTAGCTATCATCATTTCTCTATGATAAGAGAATATATTAATCAGTATTTGGAAAGGAGTAAGTATTTCTACAATAGAGAACTTTCCCATTTGAGGAAGAACTTCTTGAAGTCCACAATATTGCAATCTAGCATCATCGTCTATTTGGAAAGGAATAGGTTTAGCACCACCTGGATATATACCGAAACGTTGTCCTCCAATACGATAGCCTTCATATATCTGTGGTTTATATACAACAGATATTTCAATATGACCTAGTTCAGGATTAAACTCAAAGTCATCAGGAACAATCATTTCATCAACTAAACCTACTTCGTTAATATACTTTAGTATCTTAACTTGAGCATATCCTCTCCAATTAACATGCCATACTTCTAACAATTCTCCGTTCTTTAATCTTAAATCATAACCTTCTGACGGAAATATCTCACCAGTATCTTCTTTATAGTTCTTACACTTTTCAGGAAAATAATAAGTATAAGAATTAAGACTAAGAGTACGAGTAGCTCCAACAGTACTAGGATTATAATACTTAGTTATAAATTCTAGTTGTTCCTCTGTTAATTCATCAGAGAATTGGTCTATTACCTGATTGTAACTCATTAACATTCTACGAGCTACAATATCATATTTAGATACCATTTGTTCTCCATTAGGAACAGGATACATATCAGTAGTAGGAACATATTCTTTAATTAGTTTCTTACCACGAACAGTATGGAAACTATAAACTTCCCCCGTAGTGATATAGTTGAAATACTCAACCGGAATTATTGTCTCATTGTTAAGAACGTCATCAATAACTTCTAATAGTTGTTGTGCTTGTGCACTTATCTCATCTATATAATTATCAATAAAATTCTTTTCAAACTCTTCTGCATCACCTGCAAGTTGTGCTGGGTCAACATCTTGTATTGGTTGCCCTTGAGCTTCTAGTTGAGCATTTTCAGCTTGTTGCTGTTGTACTCTCTTTTGAACTTCTTGTTGAAACGCTATCATAGCTCTCTTAACTATATCTTCCCGAATAGCTGCATCGCGAGCCATAATAATTTCAGGATTATTAGCACCAACAATAAATTCATGTTGAGACTTAACATATTCTGATAAATAACGACGAACTACATCATTAATAATATCAAGATTTCTTAGAGTTGCTGGAAATCTCTTAAAGTTCTCCTTAGTAGCATTGTAAGGATTAAGTGTCTTACGATAAAACTCGTCAGGCATTTCTCCATGAAGTATTTCAAGAAGTTGTTCAGTCTTAGTTCTATCATTACAAGCCAGTCCGGCAGCAATACAATAATCTATTGTTCTGCCTGCCCAATACTCATCCTTTTCAGAATTAGGGATACGCTGTTTAGGCATATCCCCAAGTCTAACATTTAGCTTTGCATCAATCATAATAATTCGCTTAGTTTAATAAGTATATTAATGTACCAATCAATAGCACCCGTAGCTATTACTATAATAAGCATTAACACGAATCCTATCATTCCACCAAGCAATGTAGCTAAAATATCCAAGAAATCAAACTTGTTCCCGTACATTTTATCTTTAAACTCCATGCCTACGGCAAGACCTACTACTAACATTATTCCTAGCAATCCACATGGAATTGCATAGAGGAAATGTTTTAACCTGTTACTTTCTGTTAACCAACTCATAATTAATAACGTTTACGATTCCAAAAATTTTCTTTTTCTGTTTGAACTCTTTGTCTATGTTCAAGTTGCTTTTTAGCAAACTTATCGTTAGCTGCCCATTCAATACCTCTAACAATCATTTCTGATACACGGTCAAAGTTACCAGTATTAGACCATTTCTTTAACTCTAGTACCGACTGATAATCATATATAGTATGAAGAACAAGCATGTCACGTCCGTCTTCAAACTTCCCTATGGGGGAATACAACATTTCCTTCAACATACGCAGACCGTCAAGTTTCACTGTCTCACTACTAATATCATAACCAATAGTATTAACCTTCTTACTATTAATATTAGTGTCCCAAAGATGAACAGGATGATAACCTAGATACTTAACAGCTTTCCACTTCTTAAAATTACTTACTGTTTCACCACGATTGATTTCAACATTAGTTGTACCAAGACAATTATAAGTAACTGCAAAGTAATAACATATTCTGTCTGCCTTTTCTAGTTCATCAGGACGACCATAATACACAGCACATAGTCTAGGACGATAACCATTATATATACAGGGATTCATCCATACTTTAATACTATTATGAGAATGTTTGTTAGTAAGCTCTTTCTTGTCTTTATCAATACCAACAGGGTCATAACTAATACTATATATCCCTGGAGGAGTACCTTTAGTTAACTGACCAGTTTTCTTATCTATATATTCAACTTTAATAGGATTAAACCATTTACGAATACAACCTTCGGGGTCTTCATTAGAATGACGAGGAACATTCTTAATATAATCAAAGAAATCTTTTCTATATACACCGCCAGTTGCAGCAATACGTTCATTAGGAATAAACTCAAAGTTATCAGAATCATATTCTACAAACTTACCGTCTATATAGAAATTATACTTATTAGACATCTTTAGCTCTTGCTCCCATTCATCTAGTATCTCACTACTAAATATATTCTCACTTACAGAACTAAATGATTCACTAGGCATATTAGCATATTGTCCACAATAACTAATAAACTTAGCAAATGATTTACTTTTAGCTTTTTCAATAGCACGTTCTTCTTCGGCTATCTGAAAACCTAAAGCTATATCAGAATTACCGTCATCATCAAGAGATGTAAGAGTAGCAATCTGATTATCATCACCAATCTTATAACCTTCAAGTCCCCAACAATAAGGTTTAAAATAACCACATACTTCCGGTCTACTATCTTTATCCCATACATTTTCAAATGCCATAAAGTTTCTACCTCTAGGGTCATAGAAGTTCTGTTCAAATGTAACCCAACCAGCATTAGCTTTACCAGCAGTACCCCAAGCATTAAGAAAACCAGTAGTAACAGAACCTGTCTTTAGTGTAGGTTCAGTAACATCCATAAAATCATCAAAGTTTTCAAACTCTGACATTTCCTCACACTTAATTTCTCCGGCATCTTTACCAACAGCGGCAGAAGGATTATTCTTAGTAGATACAGATATACAAGCACTATTCCAACTGTTATCATCAATAATTGCTGTACTAGGGTCTTTATAACCTAATATAAAATCACTAGCATCAATCTTAGCTATACCTCTTACAAATGGTGTATTAGATTCATAGAAGATAATCTGTTTCTTCATAAAGTCTGATAAACCACCAGACTGAACTAAGAACTTGTTATCACTGGCTGCATGAATAACAGCACGATTAGGAGTAAGATTAATAAAGTTTGCAGAACCAATAGCTTCCATATAACTAAATCCACCACGACGAGTTTTATCATTTATAAGGAATAAACCATTATCTCGACAGAACTGTTTAATCAAGAAGTACCACCATTGACAATCTATGAATCGTGGAAATCCTCTTATCTTACGTCCAGTAACTTTACCTTCTTCAACACGAAGTGTTTTAGTATCTAGTTTAAGAATACGTCCATAATTAATAAAGTTATAATGTTCACCAGTAATATAAACCTCTTCTATCTCACCAGTTCTAGTATCCATAAGACAAGGAGCTTTAAAACCTACAAGTCTACGAAGAGTTTCTTGTTTACGAAAGTTAGTATAAGGCATACTATCTACTGCAAACTTAGTATAAACCCCATCTTTCTCATAAGCAATAGCAGCAGGACGAAGAAGCTCTGTATTAACAAATCTCTTATTTGGGTCAATATTCATTAAGAATCCTCCGCTTTCTCCTATTAAGAAATGGTCAAATGGGTCTTTATATCCACAGTCTTTAGCATGTTTATACTTCTTTCCTTTATCTTCTTCCATGTAATACATGAAAAATGGATATTCAGACAATTGCATAATCTATATAGTTATTTTAATAATACGACAACAAGAATAGCTAGCACACTTGTACTAGCTATAAATCCATTACGTTGTTTTTTATATCTCTTAGACTTCTTATACTCCTTATTAAGATTAGTAATAGCTTCATTACCTATTAACGTTATCCTTCTTATTTCTTCACGTTGCTTAGATATAACAGAATCCTGCAAGTAGCTATCTTGAACTTTTAATTCATATAACTTCTTGTAGGATTCGTATTGGTTTTTGTACTCTTCTGAAAGTATTAACTTAGCATTGGCTATTCTTAATACTTCTTTATCTAAGCTCCGCTTCGCTCCGCTATCCCCCATAAAGGAGTGTGATTGCTGTAAACTATCTACCTTCGTCTCTAGTCTCTTGATTCTTAACTCTGACTGGTTTTGACACAAGATATATGAAGCGTTCGAGGATAGCAATACTATCAGTATCACTAATCGCTTTATTAAATTCTTTCTCATACTGATTAGTATTATTAAGAGCATTGAGAATAGAATCTATTACTAGTTGTAAACTATCTCTCTTTGTTTCTATTTCCTGATATATAGTATCAGGAACGATAAGTGGGACTTCTACACATTCCTTATTTGAAACAAAATGGTTGAATACTCTAATTCCAATAAATAGTATAACTACTACTAATAACCCTATTCCAATGCTCTTTAGTTTCATATTATCAAATCTTTTTCTTCTAACAAAGTATAACTGAATACATCTCCATAAATAGGAATAGATAATTCAACTATATTCATAAGTTCTCTAAAATCAGTACCTCTTGCTAGAACCTGACAACCTGCCGACCAACCGTCAACAACAACACTAGCTTCACCTGCCTTATGAATATTAATTCCAAACATACCTTCCTCAATAGAAGATTCATCACAATCCATATAAAAATCCTTGTTAGCATCACGGAATACTTTAACAGGTTTATGCTGAACTAGAGCAGCATACTGTCCTTTATGATAACCTTTCTTAAAACAACCACGATATTGACCAGGAACTAGAATTGCACAACCTTTAATATTAACAGGTTTTTCAAGACTTTTAAATCCTGGGTCAGTAGTACAAGGATAAACAGGAGTATATCTTCTACCATTACCTGTCCAATAATCAATTATAAAAGCATCATTAAACTCATTATTATCACGTTCTTTAGCACGAACTCCAATAAGATTAAGATTATACTTTCCAGTAGAGAAATAAACATATCCTCTACTTTCTAATGTCTTTCGCCAATCAACTGTTCGACATTTATCTATTAACTTAATATTATATTTATTCATAACTTTAATTATTACACAAATAAATTCATTTGTTGTTTCTGACTTCCATTAACAGTTTGATAACGAATATTAAGCATAGTATCTATTTCAGGTTCTAGCCTAGATATTTTATACCACTTAGCTGTTTCTGTTTTACTTTCATCAATATGAAAACCGTCTTTAAATCTTTGAGGTCTACCATATTGGTTAAGTATAAATGGAACTTCAATATGACAAAGAGCTAAACCTTTACATGGTAAACCAGTAATAAGATGAACCATTTTAGCATATAAGTTTAATTGTAAACTATATGTAGTTCCATTACAATTAGGAAGACCGCCAAAAGGTGGAAGAAGAACATCTTCAGGTTTATGTACCCATTCATCTGTTTCTTGAACAGGTCTAACACTCTTATCTTTCTTATAATAACCTGCCTGAAATCTAAGACCAGTACGATTAGTTTTCCAATCTAGTATAACGAATCCGTCCTCTCTTATAGGCAATATATCAATAGTACCACTAACTAAATACTTCGGAAGAAAAGCTCCTATCTCTGAATAAATCTTATAATCTCTTTCAGTATAGAACTTAAATACTTTATATATTTCTGGGTATTTGTTTTCGGTATGGTCAATAAAAGCATCAACATCAAGAAGCTTAGTATGACTATCAACAACATCTAAATCAGCAACAGTAACCATTTGTTTACTCTCTTGCTTATTAAGATATTTAATAGCATTAAAGAACTTACTATTTTGACGAATACCTTCTTCAAAGCTATTATGATAAACATTACCCATATCACAAGCCTTGTCTCTTATCTTATCCCATTGATTCTTTATATCTTTAATAGAAGTATTTTCTTCTTTAGCTTTATATTTAGCCCAATAATTAGAATCGAACTTAGGAACATAAGAATGAATAATTGTAGTAGCACTAATATAAGAATTACCACAATTATCTGTATACTTATGAGTAGGTTCATCAAAGTATAACTTCGTTTGTTTATATTCAGATTTTACAGGTATCATTTTGTACTCTCGTATTTCCCCCGTAAAGGAGCGTTGACAATTGTATCACTTACTAATCCTAGCTCTCTCTTTTGAGCCTCTACTTGAGCTTCCAAATCACTAGCATCTTTTGCAGACATAGACATAGTAACAACCTTACCACCTCTAGCTTTCTTTTGCTCTATTTCAAGAGCAGCAGCTTGTTTAGCTTCACCTAAAGCCTTAATTTGATTAGGAATGATATTAATAATACCATTTAGTTTTGTTACTAAGTCAATAACTGGTAAAGCATCTTCGGCTTGTAAACCAGAGTTAAGTTTATTAGTAAGTTGTTCACTAATAATATTTGCTGCACGAGAACTATTATGAACAGCTCTAAGAATACTTTCAAGAGCTTCTCCTGCAACACCCATTTTATCCTCATGGTATCTATCAATAAGACGAAGAATAAGAGCATCAGGATTCCAATCAGCAGGAAGACCATAATTAGTCTTTGCAGAAGCTAATGCTTCAGAACGACTATATCCCATTTGATTAGGTGGAGATTTAGGGTCGGCTACATAAAAGATAACTCCGGCTTCTTTAATATACCGAAGTTTATCCTCACTATTATCACGAAGATATAATTCTCTTACATCTTTATCCTGTATCTGATAAACGTTAGGAGCATAGGGATAACCTTGCTCATTAACACTAATCATACCACTTAAATCCAATGGGGAAATCTTCGCAATCATAACCTTCTCTATTTAATAGATTAATATAGTAATCAGAATCATTAACTGGTTTCATCTTACTAAAGAAATACATATATAGTTTATAACCACGTTCATCTCTACCAAATTGTCTAAGTTTTCGTCCAGCTAGAACTTTATTAAGTCTAATTGTACGAGATATTATAGTAGTTCTACTTTTAAATCTACGACGTTGAACAACTCTAGACAATATAAGACCTCTTCTAAACTCTTTGTATTCTTCGGGAGTAAGCTCTTGCCTTTTCTCTTTCATTAAAGCATGATGCTCCATTGCATCAAGTTTACCTTCATTCGGAAAGAATGAACCGATACGAGGAATTGTAACTCTCCCCATAGTCTTAATTCTATTGACTACTTGACTTTCAATATCATCAACAATATCATTAATAATAAGAGCATCTTGGGGAGTGACACCTAATAGAGCAATAATATCAGCTCTATCAAGCATCAATTCTCTCTTCTCTTTTAAATCAATAGACGGCATCTATTATATTTGTAATAAGTTTGTAGCAACAATAAACTTTTGAGGTTTACCATTAGGAATAAGACCTTCAATAGTATTCTGTCCTTGAATATCAGAAAGACGAACAATCTTATAACCAACACAAACTACTGTTTCAGCAATAGTAGTAATCAATTTACCATTGTCACCTTTCTTTTCAATAGTCGCAGGACTTACCTCATTACCAAGTAAACTAATAACAGAACCAGTACTAACCTTACGGAATATCTCACCACGAGCAATACTTATATTTAAGTCTTGGTCACTACGAATAAATTCAGCAAGATTATAAGGAGTAAGTTCATTACTACGAGGATTGCAATCTATACCAGTAAATACATCAGAAGGAGCAACATATAAGAAACGATTGAGCAAAGCTCTATCTCCTTCTTTAACATCATCACTATAATTAGCTTTAACTAATATAAATCGAGTATTACCAGTTCCTTTTAAGTCAGGATTAATAATTTCACGAAGTTTAGCAGTCTGAATAATAGCAACAATACCAAAATGCTTGAAAGGAGTAATATTCTTAACTCTTTCAGAAACATATTGGAAATCAATTTCTGCCATGTGTTGAGGAACTAGGAAAGTCTCTCCTTTAGTTTTGTTCTCTAAGTGTAGCATAATTACTTTAATTAGATTATTAATACCATTAATTAAGTTGACTAACATTACTGACTGTAATATAACCGTCAGTCATTAATAGCACAAGTATACGAATAATATCTATATCATCAATATCTAACTAGTTAAAAAACCTTTAGAGTTGTATTCTCTGTATAATTTCACTTTCATTCACACTAGTTTACACTAATAAACACTCTACTATATGTTCTAATACTAAGCTAAAATATCAACTAATTCTTACCATTCTATTTTTACAACTCTGTTGCTAAATCTTCAAACTATTCGACAGAATAGGAGAAAGGGCTTACACAATAAGACCTGATAATACAATTAATACCATATAATATAGATAAGTCTAATTAAGGACTTAAATACAATAGTAAGACTTAACTAGACTAATAGGACTAAGTATATCGAAGATAGACTTTGGACTACTAACAACAATAGACAATAGATAATAGAAGAATTAGACTTAAAGGACTTAGAAGAAATACTAATATTAGGTCTATTAATAATGAACTTAGGACTTATATAATATTGTTCTTAAAGGACTTATAGGAAATGATATAAATTCTATTAGTAATGAAATTAGGATTTCTATTTATGAATTCAAAACTATAATAGGAACTATCAGACTTAAAAGTCTATTATAAATATTATTAGTATTAGAACTATTAATAATGAACTTAGGAGAATTGTAAGTGCTACTCCTAGGAGAAAAATATTTTTTAGTGAGTATATTTTTATCGAGGTGAAGCTCCTACCACACACCCCTCCCCTTACTAAACCAATTCCAATACCCCCGTCAAGACCAAATGACCTTAAACATATTGCTATTGATTATTAATTACTAAAATTATAAAGATTATGAAGATTACTAATGATGCAAATACTACCATTATTGGTAGTAATACAACTGTTGTTATACCTAACAGTGATAGTATTACCTCTAATGTTGTTGTTGCTTGTAACAATGGTTCCAGTTATAGAATCAGCAAAGAGTGTTACGTTGCTCTTGAAGAACTGTTCAAAGAACAAATTGGTAAGATTGAATCTAATAAACCTATCATTGTTAAAGAGTAATGGTGTTCTTGGTATTATTGCTAGTAGCAGTAGTTATGACTACTGCTACTTATCTATCTATTGTTAATAGACAGAAGAGAGATTGGAGAAAGTACGGTCGTGCAGGTGAAACCTACGACAAGTTTTGTTCACGTTATTACACTAGATACGTATGAGACAGGAAATGTTAGCGTTCGTAAGAGAACGCATACAATGGTTAGTAGATAACCGTGTTAGGCACAATGTTAGTGCTCATGATTTTGCTTGTGAGATTACTAATTTACATAGCTTATTAGTATGAGTACTCGTGATAAGATTAAAGTGGTACACTTGGCATTAAGTATGCTAGGTGTGCCAGTATTCATACATCTAAGTTACATTAAATTGTATGATAATCATGTGAATAGTTTCTTAATACTATTGGTTGTACTAGTATTGATACTAGACATAAATAATATAGTAAAAGAACTATTGGACTAGTCAAACCAAATGACTATAAACATATTGCAGTTACTATCAAACCAAATGACTATAAACATATTGCCATTGTGTGTGTGGTTAGGATGCACATTGGTTGAACAGTTGCTAACCGATTTATAACATTTAATTTATTTGTATTATGGGAACAAGAGTTAATGATGCAGCTAGAAAAGCTGCCGAAGAAGCTGCTAAGAAAGCTGCCGAAGAAGCTAAAGCTAACGCTAATGATGATGCTAGTAATGATGCTAGTAATGATGCTAACGCTAATGATGATGCACGTATCGTTGATTTGTCCGAGTATCACGGAAAGGAAGCAGACGATATTACTCGTCTGTTGCTTGACCGTCCTGATTTCGAGAATCACGACAGCTTGATGATTACTAATATCATTGATAATAGTAGTCGTTATGCAGGTGCTCTTACGATTGTTGTTAATCGCAATCTTCCACAGTTTGTGAAAGACGCTGCTAGTGGTACTTATGTCGAGTCTACAACTCGTAATATCTTTACCACTCGTATTCAGCTTAATGCGATTCTCAAGGGTCAGGGCGAGCCAATGCTGGCTAATGCTGTTATGACTGCACCGTTGTCAGTGTTGTTAGTGTTGTTCAAGAAGGCACGTATTAGCGTGCTTGGACACGTACTTGCACAAGGTGAGATATTCGTTAATCCGTATGCTTCTCGTATGGCTCGTGAAGAGCGTGTTAATGAACACGACCGTTACGAATATTTCCCGTATGAGTTGTCAATGCGTACGTTGTCTTTGCAAGACGAAATCTTCATTGGAGAAGTTCTTGCCAAGTATCAACCTGATGCAGAGGGTGCTGCTTAACCAGTTACGTAGGAGAGAGAAATCTCTCCTACTAAACTAAGAATACACCATTCGGCACGTGTTCAAGAATACTCTCGACTTATGCTTGAAGAATACTACCGACTTGTGCTCGCCATCCGGCACAGCCGTCAGGCAAAGCCACTAAGGATTGGAAACGACACTAGTCACCTGATAAGCGAAATGCTACAACTGATAAGCGAAGCTAACCAACTGATAAGCTAAAACCCTTGCGAAACAACATCAAAACTCTAAGGGTCGCAGCAGCTCCACGTTAGCCAAGAGTAATGGACTACTGGCAGAGTTAGAAAATCTCATACAAAATCAGATACGTCTATATTATATATATATATTATATACGTAGTATATAATATTATAATATATATATATATAGGGG